>Ga0207066_1006_pt1 | contig 59342 bp, 46 predicted proteins | sample Alteio_BWMinCont_24_FD_153490 | JGI IMG/M metagenome (GOLD analysis project Ga0207066, IMG submission 153490) | Enriched cells from forest soil in Barre Woods Harvard Forest LTER site, Petersham, Massachusetts, United States -... | ecosystem: Environmental > Terrestrial > Soil > Temperate forest >...
CTCCTATCATCTATTACGGCGATGAAATCGGTATGGGCGATAACATCAATTTAGGCGACCGCAATGGAGTACGAACTCCGATGCAGTGGAATGGAGGAGGGAATGGCGGCTTTTCTACCGCGGCCCTGGAGCGTCTGTATGCGCACCTTATTGAGGATCCGGTATATGGTTATCCGGCCGTGAACGTCTTGCGGCAAAAAGCGAGCGAACATTCGCTCCTCAATTGGATGCAAAGCATCGTAGCAGTGCGCAAATCGACCGCAGTCTTCGGCAGGGGATCGATCGAGTTCCTGTACCCAGCCAACCACAGAATACTGGCCTACGTGCGGCGACTGGGCAACGAGGTGGTCCTGGTGGTCAACAATCTTTCGAGCACCGCGCAGGCTGTCGAACTGGATCTACGGCGCTACAAGGGAAATATTCTGATCGAGATGTTTGGAAAAAACATATTTCCGCGTGTGGGCGACCTGCCATATCTGCTGACGATGGGACCCTACCAGTTTTACTGGTTTCGGCTGCGGCTAATCTAAAGAAATGTAGATCGTCAAAAATGTTGCATGAGGCGCGTTTACAAGACGGCGCGGTATTTCGAACGGAGACGAAAGTGGCAGAAGAGAGCTATCTTACAGATGATTTTCTTCGCCAACTGATGAACGTCGGCGAAGTAGACATCCTCGTGGGTTTGCCTACCCACAATAACGCCAAAACTGTCGGGTCGATCGTCCACACAATTCAGAGTGGCATCCTGCGCGGGTTTCCCCGAGAACGAGCCGTGATTATTAACGCCGATGGGGGCTCGCGGGACGGCACTCCCGAACTGGTCACGGGTGTCTCCATCGATGACGTCCGCCCAGCCTCCAATCTCCAGGCTCTCCGGACCTTGCACTCGATAAGCACGAAGTATGCGAGTAGCCCGAGATCAGCGAGTGGCGCGTTTCGGACTATCCTGGCTGCCGCCGAACTGCTCCGCCCCAAGGCCTGTGTGGTGATGTCCCCCGAGTCCGCGAACATCCAACCCGAATGGCTCTCCAAGCTTCTGCGCCCCATCTTTGACGAGGGCTTCGATCTGGTGACCCCCATATATCGCAGACATAAGTTCCAAGGGCTGCTCATAACGAATTTGCTGTATCCGATGACGCGCGCGCTGTATGGGTTAAGAATCCGTGAGGCATACTCGCCTGAGTTCGGATTCTCCGGCCGCCTCGGAAGTCAATTCCTTGGACAAAATGTTTGGAATGACGAAACCGAAGGGGCCGGTGTCGAACTCCGCTTCACCCTGGCTGCGATCACCGGGAAATACCGTATCTGCCAGTCTTTCCTCGGAGACAAGGATCGCATCGAGCGTCCTGCCATTGACCTCGTGCCAGCGCTACGACAAACTGCCGGCGCTCTTTTCTCCGCATTGGAACCCGACTTTCCCGTCTGGAGTGTCGTGACCGGTTCTCAACCTGCGACTGCTACCGGATCCGACCAGGAAGTGCTGCTGAAAGCGCTGCGTGTAAACCGGAAACGATTGCGAGAGATGTTCTTGGCCGGAATCGCAGAACTGGAGTCCGTCTTTCAGTCAATTCTTTCCCCTTCCACTCTGGCAGAACTCCAGAGCATGGCCCATCTGGGCGAAGAGGAGTTTCGTTACCCTGCGGAATTGTGGGTCAGGACGGTCTACGAGTTTGCCGCCTCGTATCAGAAATCTGTGATCAGCCGGGATCATATCATCCAGGCGTTGGCCCCGCTTTTCCGCGGGAGAATGTTCACGTTCCTGACCGAGAATCGCAACGTCTCCGCGGGCGACGTGGAGAAAAATATCGAAGACTTGTGCCTAGAGTTCGAGCGCTTGAAACCCTATCTGCTGCAGCTGTGGAAAACAAGAGAGTGAGGCAACCTATGCGGGAAATGATCGTCAGCGAACTTAGTCAGGCTCTGCACGAGATGGCCAGAGGTTTCGCGCACTTCCTTCCTCGTATCATCGTAATGCTGATCCTTGCGGCTCTAGGCTGGGTGATTGCGTACGTTGTGAAAGTGGTTCTGCGCAGTATTCTGAGGCTCGTCAAGTTCGACAAGCTTTCAGAAAACGCTGGTGCCTCTCAGTTGCTCTCCAAGGCTGCACTGCCTTCGCCTGCGGAAGTGTTGAGCCGGTTTGTCTTCTGGATTGCATGGCTTGGCTTCATTCTGCTGGGCGTGAGCGGGCTCGGGATACTGGGCCTGCAGGAGCAAGTCGCAAGATTCTTTCTTTTCTTGCCGCGTCTCTTCGTAGCCATGTTCATCATGTTTTTCGGACTGCTGGCGGCTAGTTTCTTTTCTCGCGCCGCTCTGTTGGCTGCGGTCAATGCGAATGTGCCTTCACCTCGAGTTTTGAGCCTCGCTGTCCGCAGCATCATCATTGTTTTCGTGTTGTCTATCGTCTTCGAAGAACTGGGCCTGGCGGAACAGACCATGCTGGTTGCCTTTGGAATCGCCTTCGGAGGCCTGATGCTCGGCTTGGCAATCGCATTCGGCTTGGGAAGCAGAGACTTGGCCCGACGTTTCCTGGAGAAGAAAATTGTTCGCGGGAGGAAAGAGGAGAACGAAGACGAACTATCGCCGCTCTAGCCCAGCAAGGTTGAAGATCGCGGAGCGAAAAATGTTCCGTTCTACGGCCTACGCCCGAAAAGACGGTTTTCGGACCTTTCTGCTTGGCGATATTCAGATCGCAGGGCGAATTTGCTTCCGGTTTATCCATGACTCAGAGCAGTCACGACAACTTCCATAGAAGCCGACTTCTTACTAATCTACGGAGTCTCGTTCCAATTACTCCCGTGAGGTGACTATCCAGAGGTCATCTCCTGGCGGCTCCGCCCAGGCGGCCGATTCCAAACATGAGACATGGTGCGGAGGGACAATCAGAGAACGAGGAGTGTGTCCTTGTGAGTTTAGGATACGACGGGAGCCAATCATGCTCGGGACCGCGCAATCACTAGTGTGATGTCATCCTGCTGTTCGCTTCCTCCACCGAATTGCTGGACTGCCGCAACCACAGCCTGGAGCAACGGCCCCACTGTGAGGTGTGCGTGACTTTTGAGGGTGTCAAGCAAATGGGACTCGCCAAACTCTTTCCCTTCCACATTCGTGGCTTCGGTGACGCCATCGGTATAGAGCACCAGCGTGTCACCGGGAGCAAGCTGCACCTCGGCAATCTCGCACTGCCAGGCTTCAAACAATCCCATCACTGTGCATGTGGAATTCAGCCACTCCACTTGCGGTGGCTTCGAAGCTTGATCCTGGGAGCAGGCGCGCAGCACGGCGGGGGGAAGATGTCCGCAATTCGCATAGCGAAGCCTGCGGGTTGAGTCGTCGTAATCCGCAAAGAAGAGGGTCGCGTAACTTGCATCGTCGGTACTCTCGTAGAACAAGCGGTTGACCGAAGTGAGCAGTCGCGGTAGGTCGTCGACCGCGATGGCGTATTGACTGCGCAAGTTGGCTTGCAGATTGGCCATTAGCAGGGCGCCAGACACCCCTTTGCCCGCAATGTCCGCCAGTACCAGCGCCAGGCGGCCGGGGCGAAGCTCAAGAAAGTCGTAGTAGTCCCCGCCCACCGTCCGAGCCTGGATGCAGCAGCCTGTGTACTCAAGCGTCTTCATCATCGGCAGCTTTTGTGGAAAAAGCCTTGCCTGAACCCGCCGGGCAAATTCCATTTCCTGAGAGGTGCGGCGATCGGCCTCTATTCGTTCCGCTATCTTTTCCGCGAGACGTATGTTCTCCAACGCGATGCCCGCTTGGGCAGCCACCGAATCGAGCAACTGCTTGTCTTCACCGGAATAGGGTTCCTCGGAAAGCCGCTGCCCAAGAACGAGCATGCCAATGAGGTTGTTTTCACGGCCGAGGATCGGCACCAGGCATTCCGGCGCGAGTGGTGCCAGTGCTTTTAACTCCTGGGCGCTCGCGGAATCGGATGGCGACACTTCCCACGGTTTCCCGCGGCGCGTAAGGTCGGTGAGAACGGGTGCGTTCGTGGCGAGCGTTTCGAGCGTGGCGGGGAGCGTTTCGGACACTGCGGCCAACCGACCATTGCCTGATTCGAGGTAACATGCGAGGGTTTTCGGGTGTAGAGCCTCGCTCACTTGGTGCTCCAGGAGAATAGCCAGCTGCCGGCGGTCGCTCACCGTCCGCGTTTTCTCCGCGAGGTCGTGCAAAATGATACGAGAGTCATAAGCGCTACGAAAGAAAGCCCGGTCGATGCGCACAGTCCCCCGCTTGACCAAGGGCGCCGAGGTCCAGACCAGAACAATTCCGAAGACCGCGCTCAAAGCCATCCCTGTATTCGTATCCGCACGGACGACTCGCGAGAAAACACGAGTGAAGAGCGAGATGGCAGAACCGGCAACCACGAACATCAGAACGACAAAGCCTCTTTGCACGAGAACATACCGCACACTGCGTCGCAGCAACACCGGAATTTCCATCACGCGGTGCTTCACCACCGCATAAGCGAACGACAGTGGATAGAGAAATACCACCAGCACCAGCACCGTATCCACCCAGAAAGAGGGTTGATAGTCGGTGAAATCTATTGCCATGCGTTCGAGCACGATCGGCATGACGCCGGCGACGGTGCCCCACAGAATCACGCGTGATTTGCGACGCGCCTCTCGAGGAACGGCGGCCATGAATGAGTTCTGCGCCAGCGAGATCATGCCCAGGACAAGTAAGTCGTAGTTCAAGCCGGCGTCGATGAGATCAGCGTTGCGCCTGCCGACCAGAGTGGCTATCACTCCCGGAAGATGTGGTTGTCCAGTCTGCAAACCGGGAAGGACAATACAGGCCCCGAACATTAGCCCCGCCCATTTCAACCACGGGAGGCGCCTATCCAGGGGCGATTGCCGCGGAAACACCGCGAAAAAAAGGTAAAAGAGCGGACACAGCATTCCCGAAAACACCGCACGAAAAGCAAATGCAAAGGCGCGGGGCGGGGGAGAGATGGCCAAAGGGTTGAAAAAATCCGGAGCTGCGGCAAAGGCGCAGAACAGCAATGCCAGAAGCCATGCATTCGGCTCCTCCAGCCTCAAGAAAAGGACGGCGAATCCCACCAGAAGAAAAGGAATGGGAAATAATCCCTTGATCTGCAGCGCGGAGGATCTGGCAATGCTGTCGGACTCGCCGGGCCGGGCAGCTCGAAAGACGCCATGCAGAGTCAGTGCCGCGGGCTCACCGGCGCGTTGTACCGTAAATTCCACCGGGTCGCCGGGCCGGCCACGGAGATAGGCTTCGTTGGACGCAAGGTCGGTGTCGAGCCCTCGCCCATTCACGCCAACGATGCGGTCGCCGACGCGCAGGCCTGCGCGTTCCGCGGGGCTTCCTGCCGTCACATCTTCGACTGCCTGCGAGTGTGTTCTCTCGTCATACCGAGAGTTGTGGTGGTTATTGAAGCCGAGCTCCACCACTGGGCCGGGGCGACGCACAGCGTACATCCAAAGGGAACCGTAAGTGATCGCAACCACGGCAAAAAGTGTTGCCACAGTTGCAAGGATCGGTTTTCGGAGTGACGAGCGCCCAGACATGATTTTAGTTTTCCGCATCGCGCGGACTCTTCCGGGCGAATCCTATGCTCTGTTTCCCGATGCCGTCAAGAACCACACCGCTGAGGTAGAGGGTCAACTGACCCACTACCACCGCTGACATTCAATCTAACCAGCTTGCCCCGGCGGTAAGGTTCACAGATAGAGGCTCCCCAATCACCTAAAGCACTTCATCGAACAGTCGGATACACGTGGAAATGGACCCGACTTCGCCGCCACCCAGGGCCGCATGTCGGGATTGTTCCCGAATCGCGGGCAAGTCCGAAGTTATCGCTGGTCGGTCGAATTAGTACCGAGAAACGCTTGTGATCATTAACAGGCAACCTGGCGAATTGTCGGTAGCTCGGTAATTATCCAGAAACGGGCTTCCCAGGGAGCGGCGTGTTGGTGAAAGTCAAGTCGCGTTCGCCGAATGATGGGTTTGTGATCGCATTGCATTCGCCAAGTGGGTTCGTCGAAACCGGACTGCCCGTGTGCCCTCTGGAGAAAATGGCCCCCAAGCCTGTACTGGGAGTTCAGCGGGGCACTTTCTCCAGTCCGGTTTCAGAGCGGGAATCGCAGAATTGCGGCATTTTCAAGCGCAGAGATGCTCGGTACTGATTCGGCTCCGAATGTGTCGGATCTTAATCAGTGTGGCTGAATACACTTGGTCACGCCATATCAGCCTTCATAGGGTCGAAAATAGCGTTCTGCGCAATTTTCACAATCTACGGATAATCGAAAATAGCACGATTGGCTATCTGCATGGGCGAATGCGTCGCGAGTGGTTTCGTAACACTTAGCAGCGGCGAGGAAAGTGTTGAAGGTGGCGACTTTCACCAAGTCACTTTCCGCGGTTCATCTTCTCTGCCACGTGGTTTCTAGCTGCGACGAAGGCTTCGATACCCACCCGGCGAGTCGTTGCCCAAAAGCCCCTGCAAGCCTACGAATAGATCCCAGGCGCCTCATGTCCAAGCTTCTGCACGTACTCGACGTATGACCCGGGATAAACAGTGGGATGGCGGTCCGTGCCGCTCTCACCGCCCAGTTCCAGCACGCGTGAGCCTAGACCGCGAAGGAACATGCGGTCATGCGATACGAAGATCATGGTGCCTTCAAAATCCTTCAGGGCGTCCACCAGCATCTCCTTGGTCGCAAGATCCAGGTGATTTGTAGGTTCGTCGAGCACCAGGAAGTTCGGCGGGTTGTAGAGCATGCGTGCAATTGCCAGCCGCGACTTTTCCCCGCCGGAGAGTGCGCGGATCTTCTTATCCACGTCTTCGCCGGAGAACTGGAATGCTCCCGCCAGGTTCCGCAACGACCCGAGACCGTCTTGGGGAAAATCTTGTTGCAGCTGTTCGATGACGGTGAGATCGGAATTGAGCACGTCGAGCGATTGTTGCGCGAAGTAGCCCATATACAGGCTTGCGCCGAGCCGCACGCTGCCGGCATCTGGAGCACTGGCTCCGGCAATCATCTTGAGCAGTGTGGTCTTGCCCGCGCCGTTTCTCCCCATGACGGCCCAGCGTTCTCCGCGGCGGATGGTGAGATTGAACCCTTCATAAATCACACGCGGGCCGTAACTCTTGTGCAGATTCTCAAGGACGGCCACCTGTTCGCCGGATCGGGGAGGGAGACGAAACTCAAACTTCACCACCAGGCGTTTCTTCGGCAACTCGATCTTTTCGATCTTATCCAAGGCCTTGATCCGGCTCTGCACTTGGGCCGCTTTGGCGGCGTGCGTCCTGAAACGATCGATGAAGCGTTGTTCTTTCGCAAGCATGGACTGCTGCCGGGCAAATGCTGCCTGCTGATTGCTCTCTCGCACCGCCCTTTCGCGCTCGTAGAAGTCGTAGTCACCCGAGTAGGTGATGATTTCGCCGCCATCGATCTCAGCAATCTTTGAGACCAGACGATTCATGAACTCGCGGTCGTGCGAGGTCATGAGCAGCGCGCCAGGAAATGACTTGAGAAACTGCTCCAGCCAGATGATGGATTCGATGTCGAGGTGGTTCGTCGGTTCGTCCATCAGCAATACATCCGGCATTCCGAGCAGGACCCGTGCCAGCGCAACCCGCATTTTCCATCCGCCGGAGAGAGCGCCCACGTCGCCGTCAATCTGATCGTCTTTAAATCCCAGACCGTGCAGCACTTCACGGGCTTGCGACTCGAGCGCGTAACCGCCTAAATGCTCGTACTCCTCCTGAACGTGACCGAAGCGCTCAAGGATTCGGTCCATGTCATCAGCCTTGTCAGGGTCGGACATTTCCCGCTGCAAGGCTTCGAGCTCGTGGTGTAGATCGCCGACGCGTCCGCTCCCTGCGATCGCTTCATCCAGGACCGAACGGCCCTGCATTTCCTCGACGTCCTGGCGAAAGTAGCCGATGGTCAACTTCTTGGGGACAGAGACCGCGCCCTCGTCGGGAGTTTCCTCGCCGACCACCATACGGAATAGCGTTGTCTTGCCAGCCCCATTGGGACCGACCAGTCCGACTTTTTCGCCAGGATTCAACTGAAACGAAGCATCCACGAAGAGCAACTGCTTGCCATACTGCTTATTGATGTTTGAGAAAGAGATCATCTTGAAGGAGCAACTCGCGGCACCGTGCCTCTTCCAGTGTAGCCCGGCCAGAAAATTGCCTGCCAACGCTGACGTTGGATTATTGAAGGGTTGCCCGTCACTCGGGGGAATCTTTCCGCAAAAATACTCTCTCCTTGACTATCTAGGTGAGTTTTGTTAAACCTCTCCTAGACAAACAAGGAGAGGTCGTGGGCAAACAAATTGATTTGCTCCAGGGCACGCTGGACATGCTTATTCTCAAAGCCGTCTCGCTTGGCCCATTGCATGGTTACGGGGTTCTGCTGCGCATTCAGCAGATCTCTGGCGAACAACTGGAGATCCAGCAGGGCTCGTTATATCCAGCACTCTATCGGCTGGAACATCAGGGTTGGATCGCCAGCGAGTGGGGGGAATCGGACAACAACCGCAAAGCAAAGTTCTATAGCCTGACCGCAACCGGGCGGCGCCAACTCCATTCGGAAACCGAAAAGTGGAACCGCATGGCATCGTTGATCGCCAGTATCCTGCGCACCACCTCGGAGCAGATATGAATCTTCTGACTCGATTCCTTTCCTGGTTGAAGTGGATGGTCAAGCGACAACGTCTTGAAAGTGAAATGGAAACGGAAGTGCGTTTCCACATTGAGAGCCGCGCTGCGGACCTGGTTCGCAAAGGCCTTTCCCAGCAAGAAGCGATGCGACAGGCGAGGATTGAGTTCGGCGGAATCGAGTCTCACAAAGATGCCGTGCGGGCATCCGTGGGAGTGCGCTGGTGGGGTGAACTAGGTTCGGACATGCGTCATGGATGGAGATTGTTGCGCAGGAATCCAGGTTTCACCGCGGTTGCGATTTTGACCCTGGCTCTCGGCGTGGGAGCCAACACGGCAATCTTCAGCATCGTGAATGCCGTGTTGCTGCGTTCTCTGCCCTACCGCGACCCTGATCGTTTGGTAAGAATCTACTTTAACGAGCCCGGCGTAGGATTGCGGGACGTTCCGTTTTCCAAGCCCGAAATGGATGACTTGCAGACGCCAGCGGGTGTATTTGAAGATGTGACCCCGATCTACGAGGGTAGCGAGAATTTGACCGGCGCCAAACAGCCCGAGCGTCTCGAGGCGGTCAATGGCAGTTTCAGCTATTTTTCCATGTTGGGTGTGACCCCGCAAATTGGACGGTTGTTTGGTCCGCAGGACTTCGTGCCCGGTTTCGCTTCAACGGCCGTGATCAGCGATGGACTGTGGCGCCGTGCCTATGGCGCCGATCCGAATGTTGTCGGCCGTACCCTCCTGCTCGACACTGATCCCTTTACAATTATCGGGGTTCTGCCACGCGGATTTCGCCATCCTGGACCGACGACTTCCGGCGACGCGGACGTGTTTGGCGCCGGCGGATTCAGCGGAGATCCCTTTCCCCCGCCAATGCGTAGTACCCGGATTTTAGTATCTGGAATCGGACGACTTAAGCCTGGCCTGACACTGGCGCAAGCTCAGGCGCGGCTCACTGCCATGGCTGCCCAATTACGCCACGACTTTCCCACCGATTATCCCCCGCAGGCGCAATGGACAATTGAGATTCAACCCTTGCAAGGAACTTTGGTGGGCAATGTTCGGCCCATGCTGCTGGTGTTACTGGGTGCGGTAATCCTGATCGTTTTCATCGTATCGTTGAACATTGCCAATCTCCTGTTGGCGCGCGCGACGGGGCGACAACAAGAGATGGCGGTGCGGTTAGCGCTGGGGGCGAGCCGCGGCCGCATGGTGCGCCAGATGCTGACCGAGTCGATGCTGCTGTCGCTCATCGGCGGTGCCGCGGGAATCGTAACCGCAGTGGGTACTTTGGGTTTCATCCTGCGCTTTGTGCCATCGAACGTTCCCCGGCTGAACGAAGTACGAATCGACTGGGTAGTGCTGGCCTTCGCTCTGCTGATTTCCATTCTTACCGGCTTAGTGTTTGGACTTGCTCCAGCGCTTCACTCGGCAAAAGTCGCTCTTTGCGCGGCCATTCGTGAAGGCGGTCGCGGTTCCGGCTACAGCACTACGACCGGCCGATTGCGGGATGTTCTAATCGTCTCGGAACTGGCATTTGCCGTCATACTGATGGTGGGAGCCGGCTTGCTGCTGCGTACGCTACGCGACCTGTTGCAGGAAAATCCAGGCTTTAATCCAACTCAAGTGGTCACGGCAAACACGTGGCTGGGAAATCCCAACGATCCGAATACGGATCCGTACCTCGGTATTCCTGGTAAGGTCACCTTTGATCGTGAGTTGCTGCGGCGCATGAAGGCAATTCCGGGAGTAGACCTCGCCGCAATCACCTCATCTCTACCGACCACCAATAGCAACCCCAACGCGGTCGGTGGCTTAGAGATTGAAGGCTTAGCGATTGAAGATAGACCGGTCGAGTCCTCGCAGGATCTGCGGGCCGAGAGAATTCGGATAAGCCCCGATTATTTTAACGTGTTGCAGGCGACGCTCCTACGCGGCCGCTCATTCGCCGAGGGCGATGAAGACGGCAAACAGCCGGTGGCCATCATTGATGAAAGCACCGCTCGTAAGTATTGGCCGGATCGCGATCCGCTGGGCCGCCAAGTGCGGTTCGGACAAGACCCCACCAAGCCATGGACGACCGTCGTGGGTATTATCAAGGATATTAAGAGTGACGGTCTCGACATCGATGGCGTTCCCCACATCTACGTTTCGGCCTATCAAGACCCCAGCAAGCAAGTGAGCGTGGTGTTGCGGACGTCTCTGCCCGCGACCCTGCTCGAACCACAGGTTCGGCATGAAATCCAGAGCATTGATCCCGGCTTGCCGGTATTTAATGTTTCTTCTATGAACGGCATCCTTGATCGGTCACTGGCTTCACGCCGTTTTTCTGCCGATCTGGTGGGCGGATTCGCTGGACTGGCACTGCTTTTGGCTTCCATCGGAATTTACGGTTTGCTGGCTTATATGGTCAGCCAAAGATCGCGCGAGATCGGTATTCGCATGGCCTTGGGAGCCGGGCGAGGCGGCGTCCTGAAGCTGTTCTTGCGAAAGGGTATGGTGCTGGCAGGCCTCGGAATTGTGGCCGGCATGGTTGTTTCTGCATCCACCGCGTCGTTGATGGGCAGTTTGCTTTACGGCGTGCGCCCGCATGATCCGGCTGTGTTTGTGATCGTGCCTGTGCTTTTGTTTGCCGTTGCCATTCTAGCCAGCTACCTTCCAGCCCGGCGCGCAACGAAAGTCGACCCTATGATTGCCCTTCGCGAGGCATGAACGGCCAACGCCGGCACGCTGGATTATCGAAGGTTTGCCCGTTAATCTGGATTCGCACTGGAAAGACTACGAGATGCGAAAAGGGTTTACGAGACAACCACAAAGGGACGAGCCCGCGACGCCAGGCAAGAACTACATAACGCGGAGCGGGCTGGAGCGCCTCAAAGATGAGCACCGGTTTCTGCTCACCAGGGAACTTTCTCCGGTCCGGTTTGAGGGCGGGAATCGCAGAATTGCGGCGTTTCCCAGCGATTTTCACAGGAATGCGATCTGGTTTCTCTGCGACCCAGCCGCTGAGTCAGCGACTTGCTTGGGTTTAATGCTTAGAAACAAGCGATCAGAGAAAGGGAAGTGTGTCGGCGAAATGAGCAACTGGCCCGGTTTCCGTGGCTGGCCGAATAGCGAAGGTTTGGCGATCGTTTGGCACCAAGGCGATGTGCCTGATCAAGTTCGAGCCCAAAAGGGTTGGCAGTTGACTGCTTGGCTGCCGTGCAGTCCGCCGTGCGAAAAAAATCTCCCGGATCAATCCTGCAGTCCACGCCCGAAAAGACGGTTCTCGGACCGTTCTGCTTTGGCGATATTCAGATCTCTGGACGGACTCGCTTCCGGTTTGTCCGTGCCCCTCGGGCAATCTCGATGACTTCCTAGAAGCCGATTTCCTGTTACCGATCTGCGCGAGGGCATTGATTCTGCATGGCCGACTACATTACCGGTCGGGAAGCCCGGTAAAGCTGGGCGGCGAACGCTCCCAGCCCCAGGCAAACCACGCCGAAGCGGACCAACCCGCCAAGATACGGGATGAACCCAATGACGGTGAGGATCAACAGACCGACCAGGAGTCCCAGCACCCACTCGCCCTTCGTAGCTCCTGATGGCCTCAGAATCGTCCGCCCCAGGAAGGCGCCAACCCAAACCTTCGCTAGGTAGATCGCAGGCAGATACACCGCGAGCAACATTAGCGAGACCGGGAAGCCAACCAGCGTGATGGCTGTCACGATCATGGCCACCGGTGTGCCCACCAGAACGGCAAACCCCAACCCCAGACTGCGCCAGCCTGAGCCCGCCAACTGGGTCGCAGCTTGGAAGAAGCCGGGAAACAAAAGCAGGCCCAGCCATCCCACCAGCATGGCGCCAGCGAGCCAGAGAGCCTGGTGGACGTAGAATCTGGGGCGGGTGAAGCGGCTCTCTCTCACGTTCAGCTGGATGTCACGTTTCCCCGTAATGGTCGCGCCGTCGGCGATGTGTACATTTTTCAGTTGGCGCACGTGAGCGCTCAGGTTGCCGCCGACGCGGGCCGTGTCCGTCAGCGTAAGACCTCCCTGGTTGCCTCCGATCATCGTCAGGTCACGACCGATACGGCCGCTTACATCGCCACTCTCACTAATGACTATGTTTACGCTGCGCTTCACCTCGCCCTCGAGGTTCGCGTCGCCGGCGGCCATCACGACACCTTGGCCCACCTGGCCCCGGTCATCCACATGCAAGGATTGCACCGCGCCGTAGATGCTGTGTCCCAATTGGCCGTACAACTCGAGCGTGTGCGAGAGGGTATAGATGTTGCCTTCCACGGTTCCGCTGACTTCTGTCCGCGAAGCAGCAGTGATCAGGTCACCCTTAATGGTGCCGCGCACTTCCACGGTCCGGGCAATGGCTATCAAATCTCCATTGACCACTCCATCCACGCGCACGATGCTAGCGGCGGCTACAAGAGTGTCGTCCACAGTCTCGTTCGCGGCCACGGTGACGAAGTCAGCGTGACGCCGATCGAGGGCCAAGCTGGGCAACGAGAATGTAAGCAACACGATCAGCAGGCGCAGGCCAGGGTGGCGCAGCCGGCCTCGGCGTCCCAGCAACAACGCGCTGCCGCCCAACAGCAGCAGCAAACAAAGCCACCCTATAACAGCAGCATAATCGGCTAGCATGGCAGTACCTCCGTGTGCAAAGTAGTAAAAGAAGCTGAATATCAGGTTGGTGCGGCCGCCTGGGCTGAACGGATTGAACCACTCCAGCGTTGCGGGAATGCTCAACTCATCGAACCAGACGGAAACGATCGAACCTAGCGCCAGCAGCGCGGCCATGATCGCCAGGTCGCCGCGCACCCAGGACCAGCGCAGACGGGAGAAGCCCGCTGGGCTGCCTGCTTCTTCCGGAAGCTCGTGCAGGCTTTCGCTCAAAAAGCGGTTCTCAACGCGCAATGCGTCCACCAGCTTCTGGCAGCGCCAGCACGTGCCCAGGTGGTCTCGCAGGCGCCGCGCCTCGTCCGCCGCCAGTTCACCGTCCACGAGGAGGGCGTAGGTTTGTTCCGAATAGCATTCCATGATCACTTGCTCCTGTGAGGCAGTCTGCGGCGCAGTTCCTGCTTGGCACGAAATATCAGCGCCGCCACGTAGTTCCTCTCCAAGTCCAACTGCTGCGCTATTTCGTCATAGCTCAGTTCGCCGTAATAGCGCAGGACCAGCGGCAGACGATAGTTCTCCGGCAGGCGTGAGATGGTGTGCCGCACCTGCGCCCTCTCTTGCATGCTGATGACAGCACCCAGCGGCGACGGTTCCGAGCTGGCCGCCTCGATGAGCGCGGCTCCGTCTTCAACTTCCATAATCACCTTCCGTCCACGCAGCCGGCGCCGCAAAACGTCAATGCATTGGTTGCCAGCCACCCGTAGCAGCCACTTGGGGAATAGTGTCGAACCGTCGTAGCTGTCGATGGAGCGCTGCAGCTTGAGGAAGACTTCGCTGGTGGCATCTTCTGCGCTCTCCCGTGAATCCAGCATGTAGCGGCACAACCCGAATACGCGCCGGACAAAGCGGCGATAGATCTCCGCCAGGGCCTCGTTATCGTGACCGCGTGCGCGCTCTATTATGGTCTCCAAATCCAGCCCCTCCATCTGTCTGGTCCCGCCCTCTCGGGGCTGCGGTTCTTTCGCCATGTTTCTCTCGGCATCCATAAAGCAGTACGCTGCTGATCGAAGGATGTTACACACATTTTAGGGAACGAGGAAAACCCAAGGCTGGACGGTTAACTCACGACGGGAAGTAGCGGGTCACGGACTCTGGTCGTCTCACAAGCAATTCGGAAGTCATATCCGGCCAGATGTCGGCTTGTGGACAGTCTTCCGCTGACAATCGTTAGGAGATTCCTCCCGAGCGACGGGCGATAAACATGTTGGCTGCGTTTTCGGGTTCGTACCGACAAACGAGCTTGTGATCATTGACACGTAACTCCCGGATTGTCGGCAACCTGGATAATGCTCACGTGGAGTGCTCGGCTGTCGAGGACTCGGGATTCTTCGCACGCACATATGATGGCGTGGTCGCATGGGGATTAATGTTTTTGCTACCTCCCGAAGTCCAGTTTCTCCTTATCAGCAAGGTTGCCAGGGTATTAAATCCCAGCGGCAGATTTCTGTTCACATCACCCAAGGAGGCGGTCACTTGGCAAGACGCACTGACCGGACGCGAGTCGGTTTCATCAGGGGCGGAGCATTACCAGCAGCTTGTCCATAGTGAAGACCTCGTTCTGGTAGGAGAGATGTCGGACGAGGGAAATAATCACTACTATTCGGTCCGAAAGCCATGAGCAAGAGCGCGGTTGACGCTATACGCCCCGGTCAATGAGTGCTATCGAGATTTTTCACCAGTTTGCCTCGCCCGAGGCAAAGATGCTGGTGGGCGATCCCTGGCTGGTTGTCGAGCCGAGCGTTATCGAATAGTGCCCGGTGGCGTCCGGTTGCACATTCTGCGTCTCCAACCACAGCGGTGATCCCCTTTGCTGCTCCTGATACAAGGAGAAGGTAATGCCGACCACACCCGTCGGCGGCTAGCCGTTCCCGTCCGTGGCCACGTTAGAAAACTGGATTAATGGGGGCACTTGGGGCCATCGCGGAACTGCTGCTTGAGGTCTGAGCGGCCAGGGAAACAAACCAGGGACAACAATCCAACTACCACGCAACCGATGCGGTGTTTCATGGCTGGTATCTCCTTTGGAGGTTCGCGAAACCAGGTTCAGATGGGACCGGATGCTTCAAGTAAAAAGCCGGTACGGAAATGAGGTTTCGTCACCTCTGTCCCCATGTTTCCCGAGCCTCCAGCATTTAGGGCACGCCAAACGACACCAACATACACTCGACCGTCAGTAGACGAATACGTAAAAAGGAACAAAGAAATTACCTTGCGCCGTCGCCGAATAGACAAGAACCTGGTTCGGCGATATTGCGGCGCCATCTGAGGCCAGGCTGTAGTATTCACCTTCGCTGATCAACGTGAAACCGACTTGCACGAGCCGGTCATCTACCTCGAAACCGAAATCAACAACGTAACCCGCTGAAATTCCGCTAAGGCTCATGCCACAAGGGACGGTGGACGCGGAAGATCCTGCGATCTGGCTGTTGAAGCAGCGAGCAATTGCCACACCGCCGGAAGCGTTGTCGTTGATGTAAACCATGGCCTTGACCCAGCCACCCATGCTGCGGCCCTGGGAAACGTGGCTGTCGGTGGCGAAGCCGTAGCCTTGCGATGAGTGGCCGTAGACGCCGACGTTGCCGCCGGTGTTCGCGCCGTACACGCCATACCCAGCCACGCCGCTGCTGGTTCCCTCAACACCAAACCCCAGTTCCGCAACCGCATTACCGTAGACGCCAATCGAACTGGTTCGGCCGGTGGCGGTCGCATTGCCAGCTATCGCTGGGTTTAGGGTGTCCGACGAATTGACCGTGAGATCCTGAGTAAAAGTATTAGGTAGCGTCAATTGTGCGAAAGCACCTGGGGGGAAACCGCCAAGAGCAGCCGCGTTTACATTAGTAACTCCAGAGCCGTTGCCGGAGAACGACGTGCCCGTAACGGCGCCGTTGACGTCCAGCGTTGCAGTGGGAGTCGTGGTTCCGATACCAACTTTGCCAGCTTTTGTTTCAAAAATAGTGGAATTGCTCAGATTAGAGGTAGTGGTCCAGACCGGGATGTAACCGGGTTTACCAGCCCCGGTTATCCCCGCCAACGGCCCATTTTGCTGCTTGGAGGTCTGCAAAAAGGCCGACGCGGGCTGACCGCCGAGCGTGTCCGCGTCTCCCGCTTTCAAGGCATACGGCGCGCTCACCAGCAGCACTCGTGGCTGCTCCTCCTGCCCCGACACTTGCATTCCCAGCCAATGGGCCTCGCTGGAGGCAAAGATGCTTGTCGGCAACCCCTGACTGGTCGTGGACCCGAGCAACACCGTATAGTGCCCGGTCTTGTCCGGTTGCACGTTCTGGGTTTCCAGCCAGAGTGGCGCCCCACCTTGCTGCTCCTGATAAATGTAGAAGGTGATGCCGATGATACCCGTCAGCGGTTTCCCGTTGACGTCTGTGGCAACATTAGAAAACTGGATCAGCGGCGGCACCTGGGACGTTGCAGAACTGCTGCTTGAGGTCTGAGCGGCCAGGGAAAGAACTAACGACAAGAATCCAACTACGACGCAAGCAACGCGGAGCTTCATGGGAGACTTCTCCTTGGGAAATTCGCGGACCTGGGTTCCAGATGGAGCCGACGAATGCAACCTGGAGATTGCCGCAAGTCGGGGTCGGCGACAAAGGGCTTCGCTGTGGCATCGGTGTGGCCTGATAAGTGCTTGCGCTGCAATGGGTTCGCAAATGTTGTGGCCCAGATTGACTGGTGTGATAGACTCACCCGCCAGAAGAGTGAATGCTGATGATGTATGGAAGCACCAGTCCTACCTAAGCGTGTTTACCGATTCGGCCTCTTCCAGGTGGATTCTGACGGCAGAAAGTTGCTGCGACAGGGCGTGCCTGTAAGACTTCAAGAGCAACCCCTGCGCGTACTTTCCTTATTGTTGGAGCGCCCAGGAGAGATCGTCACCCGGAGCGAACTGAGGCAGGCCCTTTGGCCGAGCGGCACCTACGTCGAATTTGATGGCAACCTCAACTCAGCGCTGAAAAGGTTGCGCTTTTCGCTCGGCGACGACGCCGATAATCCCATCTTCATTGAAACCGTCCCCAAGCGCGGCTACCGTTTCATTGCGCCGGTGGAATGCGAACAGTCTTCCGAAATCAGCACTAACGTAGAGCTGGCACTGCTCCGATCTTCCGGTTTGCAGACTTCAAGCGACGACCGATCGCCCAGCTCACGTCTACCGCGGCAGACTTCGTGGATTCTGGCTGCGATGGCGGTTGTACTTGTGCTTGCGTTAGTGGGCTGGCGGTACCTCAGAAGGAGCCAGCCAAGTCCGCAAGTCGCCCGCATAGTCATCGCGGTCCTGCCTTTTACCAACGAGGGGGCAGGCCCAGATTTTGACTATCTGCGCTACGCAATCGCCAACGATCTGGTGACCGACCTGAGTCACACGCGCTCGGTCACGGTGCGGCCGTTCGCTTCGACAAGCCGATACGCGTCACAATCAGCCGATCCCACCGCGGTGGGAAGGGAGTTACGCGTCACTCACGTGGTGGCGGGTGGATTCCTGATGGATAAGCAGAACCTGCGGGTAGACCTGGAGTTGGTCGACGTCGCGCAGAACCAACCGGTTTGGCGAGAGGAGGTCACGGTTTCTCCCCAAAACCTGGTTGCCTTACATGACCAACTGGCGGCTCGTGCCGCGCAGGGGATGCTGCCGGCCATCAACGTTGCCAATGCTTCCACCGACGAAATGCCCACGCCGAAGAATGAGCAGGCTCTGGAGCTGTTCTTGCACAGCTTGACGATCCCTCTCGATCCCGGGCCCAACCAGCTTGCGATTAAGAAGTTGGAGGAATCTGTTTCCATGGACAGCGGTTACGCACCCGCCTGGGGAGAACTGGGCGCGCGTTACTCCAACGATTATCACTACGGAAATGGGGGTGAGGCGGCAGTGGGCAAAGCGCTGCAAGCGTACAAGCGTCAATCCGAACTCGATCCCAACTGGCCCGTCGTCTCCACCTACATTCGCGTCGAGCAGGGCGACTTAGATGGCGCTTATGATCAGGCCGCAGACTTTCTGCGCCGGCATCCGGACGTGGCCATAGGGCACCACGAGATGAGTTACGTCTTGCGGTATGCCGGACTTCTGGACGAGTCCGACAAACAGTGCGAGGCGGCCCTTGCCCTCGATCCTGGCTTTAACGGCTTTCGTTCGTGCGCTACTCCTTTCATTCTGCAGGGAGATTACGCACACGCCCAAACTTACATTCGGCTGGATGAGCACTCAGGTTTTGGTGCAATGATGCGGATGCTGATCGCGCTCCGCACAGGAAACACTGCAACCGCCTTGGCGGAGTCGAATGCAGTATCACAAGGGGGATTCCGGCTCGCGGATCTGGTGCGCGTTTACTTGAACCATGCGCCGGAAGCGGAATTACGCAGCGCCGCCGCTGATCTCGAAGTTGAGCCCAGATCCTCGCGCGATCCGGAAACGCTCTACGTCAACGCGGCCGTGCTGAGCTTCTGTGGTCAAGGCGATGCAGCACTCAGGCAATTGCGAAAAGCTATAGAAGGAAAATACTGTTCCTATCCCGCGATCGAGAAGGACCCGCTGTTCGATCCCATTCGTCAGCGTCCCGATTTCGCCGAACTACGCCAAGCTGGCATCGAGTGCCAGCAAGACTTTGTGGCCCATCGCCAGCAGGTCAACGCCACACTCCAGGCGAGCCGGTTTTGAAGGCGGGCAATCCGTTGAACAGTAGGGCGCACTGGCGAACTTTGAACTATTGCTCGCCATCGGGCGAAACGGGAAGGGCTGTTCGACGCCCCCGACTCATAGCCGCAGCCCTGCCACGTAATGACAACTGTTGTAACCAGGAGATTACGCTCATTGAGAATTGGTCGCCGGGTCAATGAACATAACGGCGATTTTTGCCAATCGGCTGCTCATCCGGCTTCACTTGAGTATCTCTATACCCATCACTCGGATACTTTTCGGAGCCAAGGCCCGTGGCTTTTTGACTCATCGCCTTATCCCCGGCCCGTTATAGCGTCAATGATTCAAAGAAGAGATCGCGCGCGTCGAGCTTATCTGCTCGCCAATGGCGCCCCGCACGGTCTATTTGACCGTTACTCGGGCGGATCAAGAGAGACTTTAAAACGTCGCAAGAGGCTTGCCCTAACCAACCTTCTGGTTTCTACCTAGCCATCTGGCGGATGCGCCTTCCGTTCCTATCCTCGATCCTGTCCTCAGAGTTCAGGAAAGGGGTGTTACTAAACATGACCGATTCAATACTAGAAACAATTTCAAGCGAATTTGCGTCTGCGGCGGAGAAGGTGGGCGGTAGCGTGGTTGCCGTCCATGCTCGACGCTGGATGCCGACCAGTGGCATCGAATGGAAGAGGGGCGTGGTCGTAACGGTTCATCACGGCGTGCAGCGTGACGAAGACATCAAAGTGCTGCTCGATGGTGGTCACGCAATTTCTGCGAAACTAGTTGGACGAGATCCCCATACTGACATAGCTGTCCTAAGGATCGAGGAGAGGACTTCGAGCGCGCCCCAACTTGGCGATTCGACAAGCCTGAGGCTCGGCCATCTTGTTCTTGCGCTTGGCCGCACCCGGCGCGGGGACCTAGTGGCGAGCAGCGGGATCATTGGCGGCATGAGCGGTGAGTGGAAAAACTGGCGGGGTGGACAACTCGATCAGCACATCCGGCTCGACCTCGCCCTGTACCCGGGGTTTTCCGGGGGACCGCTGCTCAATGCCAGGGGCGAGGTTGTGGGAATCAATACGCGCGGCCTAGCCCATGGACGAGCCGTGACCGTGCCGGTCGCGACCGTCAATCGCGTGGTCGAAGAACTCCTGGAAAAAGGGCATATCGCCCGGCCCTATTTGGGTATCGCGATGCAACCGGTGAAGGTGCCGGAAAACATGCGCTCGAAACTGCCTACTCAAACGCGCGTCGGGCTTCTTGTGATGCACGTCGAAAACGATGGGCCCGCAGCAAAGGCCGGAGTCTTGCTGGGAGATGTCCTTTTCGAAGTGGGCGGAGGGACAGTCGAACACGTGGATGCAATCCAGGATTCGCTTGCCACCGCGAAGATCGGTGATGTTCTGCAGATCAGGGTGATTCGCGCCGGCGAGATCAAGCCGGTTTCAATCAAGCTGGGCGAGAGGGCTCGATAACGAATGTCGAAGCGAAGCGGTGGAGGCGCGATTCGAATTGCAGTGGCGGCGACCTCCGCCGCTCGTCGGGCTGGGCTCGAAAGCATCATCCGCAGCCAGGCTGAGTTCCATCTGGCGGGAAGTTTTGGGACGATGGCGAGCCTCGTGTCATTTGCCCGTAGCACCGACCTGGATGTAATTGTCATAGACACCGATTCGATCCGCGATCTATTACTTGAGCCAACATCGGACGCCGTGATTGTTCTGCTGACAGAGGTCACCGAGGCGCGGTCGATCTCGCGTTTATTGCGGAATAGGGTGCGCGCGATTCTTTCCAGAGAGAGCGACCCGGACGACGTTCTCTCCGGCATTTATGCCTCTTATGATGGACTGGTATTGCTGAGCACACCGGCCGCGGAGAGCTTGGCTGCCGTCTACGGCGATCAGTCGCTGGAGGTTGAAGCGGAATTGTCCGAAGAGATCACCTCCCGCGAAACCGATGTACTTAGAATGTTGGCGCACGGACTCGTCAACAAAGATATCGCGGCGCGTCTCGGTATCTCCGAGCACACGGTTAAGTTCCACATCAGCTCGATTCTCGACAAACTGGGAGCATCCACCCGCACTGAAGCGGTTACCCTGGGAATCCGGCGCGGGCTAATTCCGATCTGAACTCTCTGGCCTTCAGGTGTGCTCCGTCCCATCCAATGATTTCCGGGTAGTAACTCAGGCGGAAACCGTTTCCTGATCGGATAAACTGAAATGCATCACTCATATGCCGGCCGACTCCCACGCCCTTGGTTCCGGTTTGTCGGCAAGCCTCAAACTGAGCCGAAATCATTTCTTTTCCGCACAAGAAAAAAGGAACGGCGCCAGTGTTGTGGTCAGGTGGACTGGCGCGTGCCGAAAATGCTTCCCAAACAGAATCCGCGCAAGAAACTCGAGTTTTGAAACTCAGGCCGAAAACGCCCGCCACACCGCACTGAGCTTGTCAATAAACCTGCCGATCACCTGCCATTATCACTGCCTTGCACTATACCCTCTAGATCTAAAACTGCCATCCGTTGCGCTGCAAGTTGTTGAACGCGGTTTGACGGTGCTTTCGACTCCTACTCGCTTCCGCCATAACAAAGGGCGTTCTCTCTCACCAACACAGGTCAATGAGTGTAACGGCGATTTTCCACCAATTGACTTCCACTGAGAGATCAACCCATTCGCTTTCATTGACTTCCCTAGGATCCACGCATACGATGACTGTCGCGCCATGATCGGCCAAACCATCTCGCACTATCGCATCGTAGAGAAGCTCGGCGGTGGCGGAATGGGTGTAGTTTACAAGGCCGAAGACCTCAATCTCGAACGCTTCGTCGCCCTGAAGTTCCTACCCGATGATGTCGCCAAAGACGCCCAGGCTCTGGCTCGGTTTCGCCGTGAGGCCAAGGCCGCCTCGGCTCTGAATCATCCCAACATCTGCACCATTCACGAAATCGCAGAGCAGGATGGGCAGACGTTCATCGTGATGGAGTTCCTCGATGGAGCGACCTTGAAGCATCGCATCGCTGGTCGCCCGATGGACACGGAGACTCTTCTGGTGCTCGCGATCGAAGTGGCTGACGCCCTGGATGCCGCGCACACAGGAGGCGTCGTTCACCGCGACATCAAGCCGGCCAACATTTTTGTCACCAAGCGCGGCCACGCGAAAATTCTTGATTTCGGCTTAGCCAAGGTCGCGCCACAGACGAAAGACCTCGCCGCCGGACCAACCGCAGCCACCGCATTGGAGTATCTGACCAGCCCTGGCACCGCAATTGGAACCGTCGCCTACATGTCTCCTGAGCAGGCGAAGGGCAAGGAACTCGATTCCCGTACGGACCTTTTTTCCTTCGGTACCGTGCTCTACGAAATGGCGACCGGGGTTCTGCCTTTTCCGGGCGACACATCCGCCATCATCTTCGACGGCATCCTGAATCGAACCCCGGTCACGCCCCTGCGCCTCAACCCCACACTCCCTTCGAAGCTCGACGACATCGTCAGGAAGTTGATGGAGAAGGATCGCGACCTGCGCTATCAATCCGCAGCGGAGCTGCGAAGCGATCTGAAGCGCCTCAAACGTGATACCGAATCCGGTCGCGAACGAGCGCAAGAGTCTGGCCCAATGCCCGCTTCAAGCCCAAGCGTACCTGTGGCATCCATCGAGCACGCCTCAAGCGGCTCGGTTCTGGCGACCGCGGCCCGCCAGCATAAGACCGGCGCCGGAGTCATCGTCACCGTTGTCGTGCTCCTGCTAGCCGCCGCCGCTTTCGGGGTGTACAGCCTCTTTTTTGCCACGCGGCATCGGCCCTTCGAGAGCATAAAGATCACCAAAGTCAGCGGCACGCACAATGCGCAGATCGGCGCCATGTCTCCCGACGGGCAATATCTTGCCTATGTGCTCAATACCGAGGGCAATGAATCTCTATGGCTGCGGCATCTCGCCAGCGAAAGCAACGTGCAGATCAATCCACCGCAGCACGTGCGATATCTCGCACTGCGATTCGAACCTGACGGAAGCCACATCTACTACTCTCATACTCTGCCCATTAGCGGTCCTGCTTCTCAGGAGTTCGATCTCTATCGCATTCCGGTCCTCGGCGGAACGCCACAATTGCTGGTCAAAGACATTGACACCAATCCCGGTTTTTCTCCCGATGGACAGCATTTGGTTTTTGCGCGCGCCAACGACCCCGAACCGGGCAAATTCCATGTCCTGATCGCCAACGCGGATGGCAGCAACGAAAAGAGCATCGCCAGCGGACCTATGAGTGCCCCGATCATGTCTACATCGTGGGCGCCAGATGGAAAATCCATCGCCGGAATTGCCGCTCAGGTGAGCGACGGCGGCAGGACAGTGGCAATTGTCTCTATCGATCCGAATACCGGAGAGCAGAAGAGCATTTCGAGTCCTCCTTCCACAGCGATCGGCAACGTCGCGTGGATGCCCGACGGGAAGTCGCTGGCAGTGACGTACGCGACCATGGAAACGCGCTTCGCCCGCGATCAGGTTGGGCTGATCAACTCGTCTGACGGCACGTTACACCCTGTCACCGCTGACACCAACGACTACGGCGCGGTGAGTGTCTCATCGGATGGCAAGACCATCGCCAGCGTCATGCGCCAGTCGATCCGCGACCTGTATGTGAGCGCCGGCGAAAAGCTCGACTACTCCGACCTGAAAGAGATAAGTTCGGGCGATCCAATCACCTTTGTTTCCTGGACGAACGACGGCAAGCTCCTGACCGAGCAATCGGGCGCTGCACGCGTCATCGATACCGACGGCGGAGTCAAATCCGAACTGGCTCCCGGAGTCGATGCGGGCGCTCTTCAGCCACGTGGTTGCGGTGATGGAAGCGTAGTGTTTACGCGCGCGGTAGCCAAGACGATGACCCTCAACATCTGGCGCAGCAACCCTGACGGCACCGGTCTGATCCAGGTCAGCGAAGGCAAGAACGACGAGTTCCCAGTCTGTTCTCCCGATGGAAAAACTGTCTTCTACATTGACTTTGGCAATCGCGCCTTCATGAAAGTTCCTCCCGGCGGCAAACCAGAGGCAGTTTTAAAAAATGTTAAGGAACCTATCGAAATCCAGGCTGGTTTTGCAATCGCGCGCGATGGGAATACCGCCGCCCTCGGAACCTACGACTTCAAAGCACAGAAGCCGAACATTTCACTCGTTTCGCTCACGTCGGATGAGATCAACCGTACATTCGAATATGATCCGCGGCACAATGGCAACATGCAGTTCAGCCCTGACGGCAAAGGAATCGTCTATCCCATCCGCGACAAGGGCGTGGACAATCTTTGGCTGCAACCGCTGGATGGCGGAGCCGGACACCAGATCACGGAGTACACGTCGCTGCGGATTTACTCCTACCAGTGGTCGCCCGATGGAAAGCGTCTGGCGCTGGTGCGCGGCGATACGCCATCAGACCTGGTGCTGATCCAGGACGTCAACAAGAAGTAGCGTTACCTCACGTAATCACTTGTGTCAATCGCGACATCATATCTTTAATGGACTGACCGTGGCTCATACGCTTCCAGGTGATTCGACGTGACTTCTTTGGGATCTGGTGGCCCGCCCGTGGACGAGGCGTTCCTGAAAAGACCAGATCACCATCGGCCACGCTCTGCTGATCGCCAAGCAGCAGCCACATGTGGGGATTCAGCTGCCCCTCGATGCTCCCCGTGTTCCAGGTCGCGGAGGTGAGCACGAGGACATCCCCTCTCAGCAGATCCTGTGGCTGCGTTTTCTCGGCCATCTTTTTCTCGATATCCCATGCGGGGACAATACCCTTCAAAGAGTCGATCAACGTATCCACCACGTACTCCGTGTGGCCGCTGGTCGAGGCAAAGACAATATGGAGGGACCGACGCCGGATGAGATCCGGAACATCCCTGATGGCATTGGCGGTCTTGTCCGTGAGTTGCGTGTCTGGGTGATCGACTTTCGTCATCGCGTCGTTTTTCAACCTTGGAACGCTAGGTGGTTGTGAGAGCCAAGCGGGTCGGGTGAACAGCCGGGGTCAGGTGACAGGTACTGGATGCAGTAATATACGAGAATGCCCTCGCCTTCCTTGCCCATCGAACGCCCGGTCCCACAACAGCAGCGGTCTTCGCGTCGAGTCGCGGAGTATCTGGATACCGCCGCTGGCCTGTTTGCTGAGGTAGGATACGAGGCGACAACGATGACAGCTATCGCAGAGCGTGCTGGCTCCTCGATCGGCGGACTGTATCGTTATTTCCCCGACAAGCCAACTCTAGCGTTGGCTCTACATCGCCAATATTCTCAAGAGATCGAGGGAGTATGGACACCCTTATTCAAGGAAGCCAAGACCCTTTCGGCTGCAGAATTCGCAGAGCGACTGATGGCCCGGATGTCAGATTTCGCTGCTAAACGCCCCGGATACCTCCCATTGCTGACGTCCCCTATTCACCTGAAACGAGATGCTGCATCTCGAAGCAATCTTCGAGCGCAGTTCAGTAAGGCATTCGTTACGAAAAAGCCTTCGTTGTCGCAGGACGAGGCACTTCTGGCTGCAAACGTCGCCATCCAACTCATGCGGGGAATGATAAACGTCTGCGCAGAATCGGACGCCAAACGCCATCCATTTATCATCCGGGAGTTCAAGAAGGCTCTAGCGAATTATCTTAGTGATGTCTTGCGTAAGTGATCGCATGAACTTCCTTGTATCGAACGATCCTGCTGCGGTACAGTCCCTATCTCGATGCAGAATCGGACGTCCAGAGAGACTAAGTTGGATGCACCCACTTCAAGCAATGGTTCGCTGCCAGGCTCTATGAACAACACCTCTCATAAGCTCCGTTTTCTGAGATCGAATCTCCGCGTTTGCCGTGGCGGAACTTTGTAGGCAGAGTCGCGTTTCCGCTCATGCACGCGCCTCACCTATGTTGTCGTCCATTGCCTTTCACTATCCTCATTTGACACACGCGAGGAATTCCTCGTGTGTCGACTGTATACACGAGGATGCACTCGCGTTATCGTGATTGCGCCGTCGCCACCGAAGACGCAGTGAGGTTCCCGGTGGCGAAGTAATGACAGCTTGGAGGTTCATGCCAACTGTGGTGCGACGAACGGGATTTGACAAAAGCGAGGGAAGCCTCGTACTCTAAATCCAGAGAAAGCGAGGCTAGCCTCGCGTTCACAATACCTTCAATAAAGAGGAACCCATGGCAGAACTCCAGCTCGAACCCCAAAAGACCGCACTCGTCCTCATCGATTTGCAGAATGCCGTTCTCGGCATGACCCCTGCGCCGCACAGTGCCGATAAGGTTGTCGAAAATTCCGTGAAGCTCGCGAACGCTTTCCGCGCCAAGGGCGCCCCAGTTGTATACGTGCGTGTCGATTTAAACGATTTCCTGAAGCTTCCCGTCGATCAACCGCACAATATGGGCGACAAACCCCTGCCTGCCGTCGCGTCGGAGATCGCTGCTTCTGCTGGCTTTCAGCCCGGCGACATCCTCATTACCAAGCGTCATTGGGGCGCCTTCGCCGGCACTGACCTGGAGCAGCAGCTGAAGAACCGCGGGATCGACACGGTCGTCTTGACCGGCATTTCTACCAACGTAGGCGTCGAATCCACCGCTCGGCAGGGCACCGGACTGGGATTTGCCTTTGTGCTGGTCGAAGACGCCTGCTCCGCCCAGGACGCCGAACAACACCGCTACGCGTTTGAAGAGATCTTCCCTCGTCTCACGCGAGTCCGGACCACCGATGAGGTCCTAGCCGCTTATGCCTAAGAACTCCAGCGACACCGTCCGGCTTGACCCGTTGGTGTGGAAGATCACATCGGTCGCGGTCCTAGGCTCCTTTCTCGCGCAGCTCGACGCGACCATCGTCAACGTATCGCTCTCCAGTCTGGCCGTGGATCTGCACAGCAGCCTCACGGCGATTCAATGGGTCACCAGCGGCTATCTTCTGGCACTCGCTCTTATGCTCCCACTCAACGGCTGGCTGGTGGAGCGCATTGGAGCCAAATCTCTCTACCTCTGGTGTTTTTCGGCCTTCACGCTCTCCTCCGCTTTATGCGGTCTGGCCTGGTCGGCGAACTCGTTGATCGGATTTCGCATCCTCCAGGGCATGAGCGGCGGCCTGATGGCTCCGTTGACGCAGATGATGATGGTGCGTGCTGCCGGAAAGCATGTGGCGCGCGTCATGGGCTACGCGGCTGTGCCAATCCTGATGGGGCCGATCCTTGGCCCGGTCATCGCCGGTGCCATTCTGCAACACGCCTCTTGGCGTTGGCTCTTTCTGGTCAACCTGCCGGTCGGTATATTGGCAATCGTCCTAGCGGTTCTCTTTCTGCCCAATGATCGCGAAGAGACCAGGTCAACAAAACTCGATCTTCCTGGCTTCGCCCTGCTCTCTCCCGGACTCGTGCTCTTCCTGTATGGGTCAGATCATCTGGGCGAGCGTATCAGTCTTACGGCTCTCCTAGTTTCCATCGTTCTGCTTGCGCTCTTCTTCAGAATGGCAATTCGCAAAGGAGATCGAGCACTCATCGACCTGCGGCTATTTAAAAGCAGCACCTTCTCTGCGTCCGCCACCACGCAGTTCATGTCAAACGGAATCTCGTTCGCGGGCCAAATGCTGATTCCGGTCTATCTCATCCGCGCCTGTGGCCAATCACCGAGCGCGACGGGTTGGTTGCTGGCTCCGCTTGGAGTGGGGATGATCTGTTCCTATCCATGGATGGGAGCCCTGACACAGCGGTTTGGTATACGAAAGGTATCTGCCGGAGGCGCGTTTCTGGCCTTCGCCGGCACGCTGCCATTTCTCTACCTAGCCAGTCACGGACTTGTTCTCTCCGTGCTCGCATGCGCTCTGTTCCTACGCGGAGTAGGCCTGAGCGCGGTCGGCATTCCCTCCATCTCGGTGGCCTACGCTTCAGTCAGGAAGCAGGATCTGCCTATGGCGACAACCTCTCTCAATATTGTGCAGCGTCTCGGGGGGGCCGACACTAACGACGCTCTGTGCGACTTTCCTGGGATGGAGGTTGGGTGCGGCACATTCGTCCGCCGGTCTCATCGACGCATTTACGGCAGCCTTTCTTCTACTTTGCGTCTTGCACGCTTGCCTGTTTGCTGCCGCCCTAAGGCTTCCTCTTTTCATAGGCAAGGTGACACAACAAACCCCTGCACAAGAAGCGCCTGGCATTCTGGAAATGATGTCCGAGTAATTGCATATCCGAAATCATTGACCCGTTCGATCAGTACCGACAAACGCGCTTGTGTTCCCTGACCGTCAACTCCCGAGTGGTCGGCAACTCGGACAGGATCAAGAAACGGCTTCGGAGAGCGGCCAGGGCAGGTCGTCTGCAAAAGTCAAGTCGCGTTCACCAAAACCATCGGTTTGTAATCGCATTGCATTCGCCTGATGGAGCCGATGAAACGGGACTGCGCCTAGGACCTCCAGAGAAAAAGGCCGCAACGCTGGCTTGCTGGATCCAATCGGACAGTTTCTCCAGTCCGGTATTTAGGCGAGAATCGCGAAATTGCGGCGTTTTCGAACGATTTTCAAGGGAATGCGCGCCGGACCTCTGCAACCCGGACTGAATGGCGGAGGGAGAGGGATTCGAACCCCCGGTACCCTTTCAGGCACAGTGGTTTTCAAGACCACCCGTTTCAACCGCTCACGCATCCCTCCGGATCGTCTTGTCAGTAGTTTAGCAGGCCCCGACAGTCCGTCACATTACCGTGGGTGGAGACTGTTATGGTAAAGAGCCTGAGCACTAGGTGCGCGCGTTAAAGAAGCATGCGGACGTGCCAACGACGTCTAGGTGGCCATTTCCCGAAGATGCGGCAGTTGCTCATACAACTAGAAAATGACCTTTCCAGCAAGCTGCATGTTGAACGGCTCGCCCGGCCCAATGCCGGGACCGCCGAAGAAATCGCCGATGGTATCGGTCACAAAACCGTTGGATCCGACGGATCCGCCTCCGGTCGCGAGGTTGATCCGGTTGAACGCGTTGAACATTTCCGCGCGAAGCTGTAGCTTGAAACGCTCAGTGATCGGGATATTCTTGATGACTGAAACATCCACGTCGGCAAAGCCGGGCCCATAGAATTTATTTCGAGAGAGATCCCCGTTAGGGTCGTCCGGGAGGCAGGCCGGCGAAGGCACGCAGAATGCGGCTGGATTCACCCATTGCTCACCGGTGCCCGGGTGGAAAGTGTGCGAAACACCGGCAAACGGGTCGCTGACCAGGTTTAAACCTGGGCGCTGGCTGCCGGAGGCGCCAGTCCCAGGGAAGTTAAACGGTTGTCCCGAGTGGAATGAAAATAAGCCGCTCAACTCCCATCCATGGGTGAGGATTTTGGGTCCATGCGAAGACCCGGGGATTTCGTAAGTCCAAAATGCGGTGAAGTTGTTGCGGGTGTCGAAATCGCTGTTTCCGTACTCCTGGTTCAGGTTGAAGCCGCGGAGGGGAATCACCCCACGAAACTCAGTCGCCTCGTCCATGGCATGCGCCCAAGTGTAGGCGAACTGGGAAGTAAAACCGCGCCAAGACCGTATCCGCAGAACACTCTGAAGCGAGTTGTAGTTTGAGGTGACCGCGCTATTGAATTGGTTGATCGAGCCGACGTTAGGATACTGGACATCAAATGAGCCATTCTGATTGATGTTCTCTGTCACCGTCAGCTTGCGTCCCTGGCTCCCAACGTAGCCCACCTGCAACACGGCGATGTTGCCGAGGCCCTTTTCCAACTGCAGGTCATAATTGAAGTAGTAGGGTGTTCTGAAATTTTGGCCGACCGAGAAGACGTTATAAATATTGGCACCGGTAGCTGGATTCGGAATGCCGCATCTTGCCTCAATGGTGTAGTTCAGGCTGGCGCAGGTCACGACTCCAGGAAAGATGGATTGGCCGCCCTGCTGAACCGTCTGCCAGTTATAAGCATTCCGGCTGTAGTTGTCGACCGCGTCCGAACCTGCGGGATTATTTTCCAGGCCGTTGGCTGCAGCATTGGGCGGGCGATTGTCCAGGAACGGGCTTATCGCAGTTTGCTCGTAGAAAACCCCGACTCCGCCCCGCACCACGAGATCAGGGTTGCGTCCTGGTTGATAAGCGAAGCCGAATCTCGGCGCGAAATTGTTTCTGTCCGGAGGGAAGATGGAATCGATACCGGCACCCTGGATGACCAGACCCTTCCCCGGGATAAAAACCGGGAGATCCCTAGCACCATCATGCAGCGGCCCGCTGTATTCGTAGCGAAGACCGAAATTCAAGGTCAGCCTTGGCGTCGCACGCCAATCATCCTGTCCGAAGAAAGCGAACGAATTGACCAAGACGTGCCGTTCCGCATTTCCAACGGCGATAGAAGATGTACTCACATCGCCAGCAAGAAAGTCCGCCAGAGCCAGCGTATTTGAGCATATGACGTTGGTTGCGACGCACGTCCCGGCCCACGGTCCTTGTGTACCGTCGAAAGAGAAGCTCCCCAGGGAACGGCGGAAATAGAATTCGTCGACTCGCCCTTGCCGCACTTCACCTCCGAAGCGGAGCGAGTGCTTGCCGGTGGAGTAGGAAACCACGTCGGTTAGGTGGCCGGTGATGTCGTTGCGGCCCTCCGGAGGCGTGATCCCCACTTGATCGAACCCGGAAATGGCGATATTCGGGGCGCCAAGAATGGGCTGTCCGTTCTTGAGCGCGTCCGGGCTTAAGTACAGACCCAGGTTTCTAGTATTGAAGCTGTGGTTCGCATCGTGAAATATCTGATTGAAATAGCTGACTCCAAAGAGCACCTGGTTACTCAACTTTGACGTGAACTGCGAGTTCAGTACCGCGGAATAATTCTCTACACGAATGGGAGCGGCTTCGAAGTAGTAGCCGAGATTGGAACTCGCCTCCAATAACACCAAAGCGGCGCCGGGTGGCTGGATTTGGTTGCCCTGCCCCATGAACCAATGTCCCGACAAGTGGTGCTTGCTGCTGAAATTATGATCGAGCTTTACCACGCCGTTGTAGCTGTAACCGGTGGCGGGGACGTTCGCGAAGAAGTTGCCAATCGTGCCCGGAAGGGTACTGATGGAACTTGGCCAGAGGGTCGAAAACAGGGTGGTGGAAAGCGAGCTTTGCGGGACATTGTATCTCCCGAGCAGGGCCTGAGCATTCTGGATCCAGGCAGCCGACGGTTCGGTAGCTAAACCCGTGAGTCCAAAAATGTAGTTTTGCTTTTCGAAACCGAGAAAAAAGAATGTCTTGTTCTTGATGATCGGGCCGCCCAGGGTGAATCCATAATTTTCATTGCGCAGCTTTGGTGCTCTGGGGAACTCTGGAGTCGCCACAAAGAAAGGTGAGTGCGCCGCATAAAACTCATTGCGATTGTAATAGTATGCCGTCCCGTGCAACCGATTGGTGCCGGACTGGAGAACGACGTTGACCGTGCCTCCGGCATCGCGCCCAGTCTCCGCGTTGGATTCTGTCTGGGTGGAGAATTCGTCAATGGCGTCGATGGGCAGCAACACTCCAGCAACTCCCGAGACACCACCCTGGTTGATGGCGGGAATGTCGTACCAGAAATCGTTGTTGTCGGTGCCGTCGAGTTGCCAGTTAACGCCATTGTTGCGGGCGCCGTTGATCGTGCCGCCTCCGTTGATCGAGTAGCCTCCGTAGCCCGGTGCGATGGCGATCAGTTGTGTGAAGTCTCGCCCGTTCAGCGGCATGTTCTGCACCGCCTCCTCCGGGATGGTGTCGCTTTGAGTCGCGCTCGTGGTATCGACGATAAGCGCAGCAGCCGGCACATCGAGGGATCTGGTTTCGCGTGCAAGGGAAAGCTTGACTGTTAACGTGTAGACGGAACCCGCCGTTGCCCGGACGTTGTCCGCGGTATAGGTTGTAAATCCAGGGACCACCACGGTGATCTTATAGGCTCCAAGGGGAAGGTCTGGGAGCGAAAACTGCCCGTCGGCGGTTGTGACGGTGTTGTGGCTTACGCCAGTTGCAATTTCGGTAGCGTCCACTCGGGCATTCGGAACAACTGCAGCGGACGGGTCCGTTACTGTGCCGTTCACGGCGCCACGGAATGTTTGTGCGTCCAGCAACGCAGCGTGTGATACGAACAGAAGTAATACTGCACGAACCCACTTCATGAATCGGGCGCCTTTCGTGACGCATTTTCAAGACCGGTAGTCCAGTGAACCGCAGTGAAACGCCAGAACTGACGCCCGAGCAAGAACTGGATCATGCCGGCCAACCGGCGCGGAAGCAAACGACCAAGTTGACGCTGAGGGCTTTACTTGACTTGCGGCGTTACCGCCAACGGAACACGAACGCTTATCTCCGTACCGTGCATCAGCTTTGAAGCGATCGAGATCGTGCCGTTCACCAGCCTGACTCGCTCCTGCATGCTGATGAGACCAAGCCCGCGGCCCTTGATGGCGGCTGCGAGATCAAAGCCGACGCCAGTGTCGCTAACCGTCAGATGAATCTCACCCGGAATTCCCCGAACTTGGACGGCGAAGCGTGGTGACCGGCTATGTTTCGCCGCGTTGTGCAAGGCTTCCTGCAAAACGCGGAACAGGCAAAGGGAAACGTCCGAGGGCACAGGGCTGGGCAGATCGTGGCTCTTAAAGTCAATCTCCAATTTCTGCTTTTCTCCGAACTCCTGGCAAAAGCCTCGCATAGCCACCACTATTCCCAGATACTCCAGCTTCGGAGAATGCAACTCGTGGGACAGGGCCTGAATATCTGTGGCAATCTCCGACGTGTGTTTCTGGAGATGGTCCATGCGGCCGAGGATTTCACCACTCGAATCGGGCATGTCCGCCCTGAGTTCTTCAAGCGCGACGGCCAGCAATGCCAGACGTTGATTGATGTCGTCGTGAAGGTCCCGGGCAATGCGGGTACGTTCCAGCTCTTGCGCCTGAATCAACCTGCTGCTCACGCTGGAAAGCGCTTCTTCTGCGAGCTTGCGCTCGGTCACATCGATGCACGATCCAATGTAACCGGCAAATGAATGGTCGGCGTTGAATCTAGGCACTCCAATATCGACAACCCAACGATATTCTCCGTCGTGCCGCCGGAGCCTATACTCCATGTTGAACTTCTCGCGTCGATCGAAAGCCTGGGAGTAGGTTTCCAGGCAGCGCTGCAGATCTTCGGCGTGAACTCCCTGCGCCCAGCCGTTTCCGAGTTCGGCCGACAGTGACCGCCCGGAGAAGTCGAGCCAAGGCTTATTGAAGTAGGTGCAGAGTTTGTCGGTGCCGGCCATCCAGATCAGCACTGGAGCCGTGTTCGACACTAAGCGGAAACGTTCCTCGCTTTCCCGCATCGCATCTTCCGCTTGCTTGCGTTCCGTGATGTCGTGAACCGTGCCATGAAGCTGCACGACGGAGCCCGTGGCATCGCGCTTGGCTTCGCCCCGAGCGACGAGCCATCGCGTAGCGCCATCAGAGCGGATCATTTCAAGATCGAGTTCGTACGGAGTTCCGGCCCGCAACGCTTCTTCTACGGCACGACGCAGCCGCTCCCAACTCTCAACCGTGTAAAGCTTTGAATGCTCCTTATACGTTGGGGCCGTCTGACTAGGATCGAGACCGGCGATCCGATACAGTTCTTCGGACCATGTGACCGTGTCCGTTTCCGGGTCCCACTGCCAGGCGCCGACCTTGGCCAGGCGCTCAGTCTTCTTAAGCTCTACCTCTTTCTGCCGTCGCGCTTCCTCCGCCTGCTTGCGGTCGGTGACGTCCACCCCAATGCCTAGCCCACGCTGGGGGTCACCGTTGGCAGCGTAGTAGAATTTACCTCGATCTGTCAGCCAGCGTATCGTTCCATCTGGTCGCACCACGCGAAACTCCGCCGTGTAGGCCTTTTGGTTTTGCTTTGCCTCGGTGAGGGCTTTCGAAACTCGCTCCCGATCATCCGGGTGCACGCGTTGATAGAATTCTTGTTCGCCGGCCAGGTAGTTGTCGGACCTGATCCCGAATGTCGTCTCCAGATCACCGAACCAAACGTTACGCCTGCTTGTCAGATCCCAGTCCCACCCCATTGATTTGCTGGATTCCATAGCCAAACGTAGCCGGTCGTGAGCGACCGCGACATCTGAAGTGAACTCGCGGTTGACAAGATAATCCTGGATGAAGACTGCGACGGCTAAGAGCACGCCGGCGATCATTACCAAAAGAAGGCGAATTTCATGTGTCCCCATCGGCTCGTCGGTGCGGAACAGTTCCCAGACGCCGACAATCGGAATCGCAAGCACCGCGAGCATTGCCAGAACAGAACTGTACCTGGTGTCCGCGGTGTCCAACTGGACGGTTTGGGCCAGTTGCGGTGCCAACCTCCGACCCTGCATGCCGATCCAGACAAACCAGGATATGGCAGCGGTGAAAACCATTCCAATCAAACCTCTGGCAGCGGGGAAAGGTGTTCCGGTCAAATCACCCGAAGGGTCTTTCAATGCCCAGACGACGTTCGCCGTCAATGAACCGAGCGTGTATAGGGCGGACGCCCCAAATAGATGCCAATAGATAGACTTCCAAGGAAATTGGGATCGAAAAACCAGCCTCCCCAGAACTCCAAGAAGCAAAAGATTTTCGGTGAGATACAGGCCCTCAAAGCGCAAGATCATGGCCGAGGCTTGGGGGCCGTACTGGTACGGAAACAGGAGGTAGGCGTATGCGAAAACCCAAACAAAAAGCAGGATAAGAAAGTTTAATGTCGCACGATATGGCCTCTGACTGGGTAGTCTCAGGTGAGGACGGGAAACCACAGCGGCGATCATCAACACTATGTGCAGGAATAATGGAGGATTGTCGAACAGGAAGGCGGGAATCTTGCCGTGCAGGACCACATTGTAGAACCAAGAGCACGGGACCAGTGCCCATAGCCCATAGGCGGCTGCGAGAAACAACCAAAATAAGCGAATCGTTTGACGGCTCTGAACTGCATTCAAGACGGCAACGCCAGTGGACAAGAGAAGCAAAATGAAATAGCTGATTTCGCAGTACGCAACCAAGGCGGGACCTTGCTTCAGAGTGAGTGAAAGAACTGCCTGCGTTACCAGAAGAGCGACGGCGACGGCCGGCCACGAATAAAGCCGGGATCGGAGTCTAGGAGGGAAGAATGTGCCCAGCATAGTTTTTCCTAAAGCAGGGGTTTGGTCTTCACTATCAAAAGGCTCCCGGCAACACGGTCTCGTACGGCCCGAACTTCGTGCCCGAGACTAGAATCATTCTTGCGGAGGATTATAGTCCTGTGCGGCAGGGGCTGCGGATGCGGCACCTCTGAGTGGAATGTCGAATCGACTTCCCTCCGCGCCAGGCACAGTCTATCGGCAGTTCGGCAGAGTTAGGTGCGCAACCAGGGACGCCTGATCACTTCACAACTACGAGATTGTTGGTCACGGAGAACGCTCCGGACACGCCGTTGGCTCGGATATTGGCGATATTCTTGTCTCCTTCGCTATCCACGACTCCTTCCAGCGTCACGTGGCCGTTCTTCACGATAATGCGGATAGGTTTGATGGTCGGCAAAGCATACTTCTGCATCGGCGGGTATCCATAGATCGCGTTGAACAGCCGGCGACGCAGGCCGTCATCCATGGGAGAGAGTGGCAGCACTTCGATCTGATTTTCAACTTTCTCCACCCCCTCGATTTTCTTCACCGCGTTTTCTGCATCAGACTTTACTGTGGGATTGGTGACCTGCCCAAACAAGGCAACGGTGTAGCCATCGACCTTATAGGCGAGGTTGTCGAATACGTCGAGATACGGCAGCATGACCAGTTCGTGACGCACTTCTTTTTTAATGCGTTCCACTGCTTTCGGGGAAACCTGGCGCTCCTGTGCGAAGGCAGGGAGGTACGCAATCGCCACCACCATCAGCAAGAACCGGGGATTGAGTCGCATTGCAGTTCCTCCTTAATTAATATAGATGTTGAGGTTTTCCATTATTTTAGTGGTTCGCGCACAAGTATAGACCAACTGCTTGCGGGTTGCGGTCGAGCCCCCGGTCGCGAGAGCGCCGTCTCTGATGATCACGGAAGTAACGGTTACCAACTCGGAACAACGTCTTCCCTTTGAGTCATTTGCACTTGCCCGAAAGGCTTGCCCGGCGCATAGAATGTCAACTAGTGATGTCTTTCCCAGAAAAATGCAGGGGTAACTTGGAACGGCAAGCAACCCAGGCGTCATCAGGAAAATCCTAGTTGAGGAACGCAACAAAGGGCGACGGGTTGGGTTAGGTACAACACGGGGGGCGACCTCTGTCAGCGGCGCGAATTATAAGGTGAGTCTTATGACAATTTCTAAGCAGCACGAAATGGGTCGTGGATGGGCATGGGCGATGGTGGCAGGAATCGCCCTCATGGCGTTTGGGCTTGGTTTGCCTGCGTTCGCAGCTTTGGGCGGCGACGTGAGTTCGGTCCACGCTGACCAGGCGAACATGAAGGCCAGCCTCAAAACAACTGCGGGCCAAGCCTACACTCTGCACGAGATCAAGACTCCGATGGGAATGATCGTGCACGAGTTTGTCTCTGCCGACGGAAGGGTATTCGCCGTTGCCTGGCACGGCCCCTCCATGCCCCCGATGCAACAGATTCTGGGCACATACTTCCAACAGTTTTCTGCTGGAGTTCAAGCTCATCATGCTGCCCATGTGGGCCGGAGCCCCTTGAATATTCAGCAGGCCGGATTGGTGGTGCAGAGCAGCGGGCATCCACGAGGGTATTTCGGCAGGGCTTATGTTCCCGAGATGTTGCCGCAAGGAGTCACCCCTGACCAAATTCGATAGTTTGCAGAAACCGAATTCGATCGTTTGCAGAATTTAAGGAGGCAGCCGTGCGCAGGTTCTTATTGTTGATCTCAGTTGTGAGCCTTGGATTGCTCGTGGGATGCGGGAGCGGAAGTGGTGGTTCAACTCCGAAAGGCGTTCCCACGGGTGGCACGGGGAATACGCAGCCCATCGCGGTTGACGGCGGGCCGGTGGCGAATACCATTTACCCCAATGGCGCCTTCATCGACGTGACCATCTGCAACCCGGGTACTACGACTTGCCAGACGATTGACGGAATTTTGGTTGACACCGGATCGTTTGGTTTGAGAATTCTGTCTTCGGCCATAACCCTGACCGGCCTGAAGACACTCACCTCGGGTAACAGCACTCTGTACAATTGCATTAATTTCGCAGACAGCTCCTACCTTTGGGGTGCGGCTGAAGTGGCGGATGTTCAAATGGGGAGTGAGTTGGCCAGCTCCGCGACCATTCAGGTAATCGCGGATCCGACAGGCTTTACCATCCCCACGAATTGTTCAAATGGCGGGATCGATGAAGACAATCAGGCGGCGCTGGGAACCAATGGCATCCTCGGGGTCGGGCCCGAACCGGTGGATTGCGGACTGGCTTGCGACCCCAACGGGGGCAATCAGTTTCCTCCGGAGCCTTTCTATTACTTATGTTCGAGCGGCACAGCCTGCACACCCAGTTTCGTGACGCTTGCCCAGCAAGTGGTCAATCCGGTGGCATTGTTCGCGACGGACAATAACGGGGTGATCCTCCAACTGCCAGCTCTCTCCGGAGCAGCCGCCACGGAGAGCGGCTCGCTGATTTTTGGCATTGGGACACAAACCAACAATCAAGTTGGCAGCGCAACCATATTTACTCTCGATAATCAGGATACTTTTTCGGTTACTTATAAGGGTGTGACCTACAACAGTACCAACGGTACTCCCAGTTTCATCGACAGCGGCTCCAACGCTTTCTTCTTCCCAGATACAACCATACCGACATGCGCCGACGTTACCTCCTTCTACTGTCCAACCAGTCTGCTGAGTCTTTCTGCCACCAACCAGGGCGCGACCAGTGGAACTGGCACGGTCAATTTCAGTATTGACAACGCCGACAACCTGTTTGCAGCAGGCGGTGGCGCCGACGCCGCATTCAGTACCCTAGGCGGACCGAATACCGGAGGCGGGTTCGACTATGGCCTGCCGTTCTTCTATGGCAAGAGTGTATTCACTGCTATCGACGGGCAAGGGGTTCCATCGGGAACTCCGGCGGCGCCTTGGTGGGCATACTAGGCTTCTCAGAGGCATCATAGCTTTTGTTTTTCCACTCTACCCACGGCTCACGCCGTGGGTTTTGTTTCTTGCGCCGCTTTGGTTGTCGGACACCTCCCGAACGATTTGCCAGCGGCGGTTGGAGGAGCGCCCCGACCCTAGTTACACTATTCCCATGAAGAACTTTGACGCTCTTTCCGAACAGGAAATTCTGGCGCTGGCGATTTCATTGGAAGAGGAAGACGAACGGGTCTACGCCGATTTTGCTGAAGGCCTGCGGCAGGACTTTCCCGCGTCCGCAACGGTCTTTGACGGGATGCGGGTAGAAGAGTCCGGACATCGGCGGCGGCTGATCGAGTTGCACCGAGAGAAATTCGGAGAACACATCCCTCTGGTGCGGCGGCAGGACGTCCGTGGCTTCGTGCAGCGGAGACCCGTCTGGCTGGTGCGACCCCTCGGGCTGGACACGGTCCATAAGACCGCCAGTGCTATGGAGGTGGAAACCCGCCGTTTCTACGAGAAGGCGGCGGCACGTACGCAAGACGCCGGCATCCGCCAACTGCTCGACGACCTGGCGCAAGAAGAACGGACGCATGAAGATCGGGCCCAGGAATTGAAGGCGGAAGAACTGCGCCCGGACGTCAAGCAAGATGAGGATCGGGCCCGGAGACGTCTGTTTGTGCTACAGATCGTGCAGCCCGGCCTGGCCGGGCTGATGGATGGATCCGTGTCAACTCTGGCGCCCGTGTTCGCCGCGGCTCTGGCCACGCGCAATAGCTGGGACGCCTTCCTGGTGGGCATGGCCGCTTCGATTGGCGCCGGCATCAGCATGGGTTTTGCCGAGGCGCTTTCCGACGATGGCAGTCTGACCGGCCGCGGACATCCCTGGGTTCGTGGCGCAATCTGTGGCGCCATGACGGCTCTGGGCGGAGTCGGCCACACGCTGCCATTCCTGATCCCCGGCTTTCACGTTGCTCTGATCGTGGCTTCGATCGTGGTAATTGCCGAGCTCAGCGTTATCACCTGGATACGGCATCGTTACATGGACACGCCCATGGTCTCTGCTGCCATGCAGGTGGCGCTTGGTGGAGCATTGGTATTCGTGACCGGCGTGCTGATCGGTAGCTCGTAGCAGAATCAGGCAATGCTGCGCTTGAAGCGGGAGCCACGGCTGCGCTGTGGGACAGCCATTTCGACTCGGTTGCGGCCAGCGCGCTTGGCGCGATAGAGCGCCTTATCCGCTGCTTGTACCACCAGCTCAACTTCCTTGGCGCCGGGGCTAGGCTCAGCAACTCCCAGGCTGACCGTAACCGAGAATTCCTGTGTAGAAGTCTCGGCAAGGGCGCGATGCAATCCTTCCGAGCGCGCGGATCGCCGGCTGCGCTGGCTTCTTCGATCCAAGCCTCGATCGACGCTGCGGCGCTCGGGCAGACCGCGGAGATGAAATACCGACTCCTGAATCGCCACCCGCAGTGTCTCGAGATGGGATAAGGCCTCTTTCATGGACTTGTCCCGGAAGAGGATGCAGAACTCCTCCCCGCCCACGCGATAGGCCTGACCATTTCCAGTCACCTCGGCTAGTCGTGTGCCCACCATGCGCAGAACCTGGTCGCCGGTGTCATGTCCAAAGTTGTCATTGAATCTCTTGAAATGGTCAATGTCGACGACGGCGATGGCGTAGGGTGCTTCGAGCCTGAGGAGCGCATCGTTGAAAGCGCGGCGCGAAGGCAGCGCGGTCAATTCGTCGTGATAGGCGAGGAAGTAGGAGTTCTCGATGATCGAGCTGAGGAGAATCAGAGCGGAGGTGGCGAAGTAAGCGCTTCCGACCCGTCCTACTCCGCCCATTTGCAGGCCGGCGAAGGCAGCCGCCAATGACCACAGCAGCCCGCTCTCCAATGGCTTGGGATGCATCACAAACCGGAACAGCAGAACCGAGAAGCTGAGGGCGAACGCCAGCAAAGCAAGTTGGGGAAGGGGCGTCCATGAAAACAGATCGTGCTTCAAGATGGCGGCGTGGATAAACCAGGGGCTGGTGGTTTCTCCGGGACGGCAAATGAGGGCAAGGAAAATGGATTCGAAGAATAGGAGCGCAAGGCGGGAGGTGATCGCGGGGACGGCCCATCCGCGCTCACGGGCGAGTGAAAACAGAACCAGATTGATTGGTAACAAGAGCGCGACGGCTTCAAACGCGATGCGCCCGGGGCCGCTCGAAACAATTCGCGCACCGGAAAAGAACTCCAGAGAGCGATGTGACAGCAACAAGGTAAGCAGTACGAACATCACGCGACTGGAATGGAAACGCCAGGCCACCAAGAGGACGGCTGCGAAAACGGTGTAGTAATAGAAGTCGATGGCTGATGCCGGGATGGAAAGCAATCCACCATGCAGCAACACTGCGGCCAAGAGCAGGAGTACGCCTCCGGGCGCACACAATTGTTGCAACGATTTCCTGTTCGTAAGCTCCACGCTGCGGGTTCCTTATTATTAGATTATCCGCAACTGCGGGAGTGGGAAGTGAGTGGCGGCGCAGGTTCCCACAGCCCGACTCGCATCAATCGGTTCGGTCAACGCCGTCTGATATTCCAGGCTGCTTTCGAAATCATTGGTGACTTTCCCACTCATGTCCGGCTCCCGCTCAATTCATAGCCGACACCCCGGATGGTATGAATCAGGCGCAGGGCAAAACCATCATCGACCTTCCGGCGCAGGTAGTTATCGCGGACAGCAGCAGACGTTCCAGTCCCTGGTGGCCAGCGCATCCGGAGAGTTCGCCAATCCCCTGAATCGCGCCCTCAATAATTTCAATGTACTGGGCGAAACCCGGACAGACTTGAGCAGCGGCACTTTGCAGGCGACAGGAAATGCTCCTGACTTGGGAATTGAAGGGGATGGTTTCTTCGTGGTGCAAACTCAAACGGGACCGGTTTACACGCGAAACGGCAACTTCCAGATATCTACCGTTGGCCAGTTGCTGACCCAAAAAGGAGACCCAGTTCTTGGTGATCAAGGGCCGATTACTGTCCCGAGCGGCCCGCTTTCGATCAGCGCGGACGGCACTGTATCGGTGAACGGCGCGCTGGTTGACAAAATCCGTCTGGTCGAACTGGCGCCGGGCACTTCGCCAGTTGCGCTCGGTGCTTCCTACTATTCGGCGCCCGACAAAGCATTGCAGCCTGCCACTCATTCCTCGGTGCGTCAGGGCATGCTTGAAGCTTCGAACGTAAATCCGGTCACGGCCGTGGTGGACCTGCTTGCCATACAACGCCGTGCGGAAATGCTGGAACGTGCCATGTCGGCGTTCTATTCCACCTTCAACAAAGTCGCAGCCAACGATCTTCCACACGTGTAGGAGAAACCAATGTTACGAGCCTTGTATAGCGCAGCCAGCGGCATGAGCGCCCAGCAGAATAATCTGGATAACATCGCCAACAATTTGGCGAACTCGAGCACTGCCGGTTTTCGTGCCCGCCGCTTGCAGTTTCAGGATCTGATCTACCAGAATCTGGTGATGCCAGGCGCCGCAGCCACGGAGCAAACCACGTTGGTCGCGGGCTTGCAGATCGGATTAGGGACCCGCACCGCTGCCTCCGAGGTAGTACAACTGCAAGGCGATTTGAGCGCCACCGGTAATCCCCTCGATCTTGCGATTCAGGGCAATGGGTTCTTTCAAGTAACCTTGCCCGCCGGCGACACCGCCTACACCCGCAGCGGAGAATTTCACATGGATGCGCAGGGGAACGTGGTGACCGCCGACGGCAATCCTCTAACTCCGGGAATTACCATTCCGCCCGGCGTTACTTCCATCACCGTCGGTTCCGATGGTACGGTGAGTGTCACCCAGGCTGGCCAACAAGCGGCCCAGCAAGTGGGATCGATACAGCTCGCCCTCTTCCCTAACGCCGGTGGACTGAACAGCGTTGGCAGCAACCTGTTCCTTGCCACCACTGCCTCGGGCGACCCCATTGCCGGCACTCCCGGAGGCAGCGATGGATTGGGCTCGATTCAGCAAGGCTTCCTGGAACAGTCGAACGTGGACGTGGTGCAGGAATTCGTTGAGATGATTGTGGCCCAACGGTCCTACGAAGCCAGTTCACGGGTGGTGCAATCAGCCGATGAAATGCTGCAACAGCTTAACAACCTCTCGCGCTAACCGTGCTTCATGAGCCTCGCGACTAACAACTCGTGGCTGGAGTGGGCACTGCTGGCGGCTCTGGCATTCTCCACCGAATCCGGCGCGGGCCAAACTACCGTTCTGCTCCGCGAAGTCAGCGTGTCGCGCGACACCATTCGGCTTTCCGACCTCTTGCCGCCGGACGCTTCAAACCAGATGCGTCGCGCCAGCGAACAGGTCGAACTCGGACGAACGCCCCAATGCCACACCGAACGCGTCTTCGAGCCGTCTGAGATCGAAAAACAAACCTCCTCGTCGCCGGTGCTGCTAGGGCTCATGCTTTCAGGTCCGGTCTTGGTGCAGCGAACATGTTTTCCCATTCGCCGTGAGGCGGTGCAGCGAGTAACTTCTGAATTCCTGCAGAACCAAGAGATCGCCGCTGGCGTGGAGGTTTCGCGAATAGCCTGGTCGGAAACCATTTACGCATTGCAGGAAAACCCTGCTTTGAGAATCGAGCAAGCGCTTCCCGATCCGGCCCGGCGAGTGCTGCAGATCCGTTTGCGCTGTGTGGAACGCGCAGTTTGCCCCAGCTTCTGGGTTACGGTTCCCACAACGCAACGGCCACATCTTTTCGCCACGACAGCGCCGACGGTCGAGTCCAGGCAAAGTCCAGTTCTAGTGAGAGTCGGCCAACGCGTGATGCTGATTTTCGAGGATCCTCCCCTGCGTATGCAGTTGCCGGTCACTTGCCTGCAAAGTGGCTCGTTGGGCAAACAAGTTCGTGCCATGGATTCCTCAACTCGTCGCGTCTTCCAGGCGGAAGTCACCGGCGCAGGAATCCTGAGGGCACACCTTTGATTCGAGGACCTATGTTGAGAAGACTCTGGCTCGCAGGGATGCTCATTCTTCTGCCAGCACCGTTCGCGCTAGGAAAAGCGAAGAAGATTCAGCGCGAAGACTTGGCGGCATATATCCAGCGCATGCAACCCCAGGTGCCAGAGTTGCCCTCTGGCAGTCCGGGGAGTCTTTGGACCGACAATGGCCGTCTGGCCTTTCTGACCGGCGACTTCAAAGCTGGAAGAGTCGGTGACTTGATCACCATCGTCGTAGTCCATGACACCACGGCCAACAACGCCAACAGCGTCTCCACCGCCCGGACTCTGGCAGCCAGTTCCGGCATAACCGCTTTGCCTGGGCAGTTGAAAACCACTGGCGTTGCGCAACTGTTTTCGCCCAACTCCTCGCAGGCTCTGACCGGAAAGTCGCAAGCTTCGACCACGTCCAGCCTGCAAACGACTCTGAGCGGACGGGTGATGGCCGTGCTTTCCAGCGGTCTTCTGGTCATCGAAGCAGAACGTCAGCTCACCATGAATAATGAGAATCAAACCGTCCTGGTGCGCGGGCTGGTGCGCCGAGCCGATATCGGCCCAGACAACACGGTCGCATCCAATACCATTGGCGATCTGGAACTGGAACTCAAAGGGAAAGGCGTGCTTAGCGACGGCACACGCCCACCCAATATCGTGGTCCGCACTCTGTTGCGAATTCTTGGTTTCTGACATGAAATACATTCTCGGCTCGTTGCTGCTGTTTCTGCTTCTAAGACCCTTGCCGGCGAGGGCGGAAGAAACCCGGCAATCGTTGATTCGCGATGTCACGTCGGTCGAAGGTGTGCGCGACAACCATGTCCTCGGTTACGGGATGGTGGTAGGACTAAAGGGCACTGGCGATCGTCAACAAACCATTTTCAGCGTTCAGACTTTGGCCAACATTCTCCAGCACATGGGAGTGCAGATTCCGCCCGCTACCGTGACCGTCAAGAATGTTGCCGCGGTTTTTGTGACCGCCAACCTGCCGCCGTTCGCCACCCCCGGAACTCGCATCGATGTGACGGTTGCCTCCGTGGGAGACGCCAGAAGTCTGGAGGGAGGTTTGCTCTTGCTTACGCCTCTTTATGCTGCGGATGGAAAGACTTACGCAGCCGCCCAAGGTGCGCTCACGCTGGGTGGTTACAGCGCGGGACGCGGAGGAAACACGAAGCAAGTCAATCACCCCACCGTCGGACGGATTCCGGGCGGGGGAATCGTGGAGCGCGACAGTTCATTCGATCTCCACACTTTGACCAAGCTGTCCCTGATTCTGAACGAGCCCGACTTCAGCACCGCCGGAGAAGTGGCGGGTACCATCAACAAGGAATTTGGCAAGTCCATCGCTTCAGTCGTCGACAGCCGGCGGGTTGAGATCGACAACACTGCCGCTGGCTCTGGCAGCGTTCCCGCCTTGCTCGCACGGGTGCAGAGCCTGACCGTAGAGGTACACCATCGCGCGCGAGTGGTGGTCAACGAACGCACCGGTACGGTCGTCATGGGCAAGGATGTCAGGCTGGGTGCGGTTTCGATCCTGCATGGCAGTCTCTCGATCGTAGTGGCGACCGAGTTGTCGGTCTCGCAGCCCAACCCACTCTCCCGAGGCAAGACCGAGGTCGTACCGGAACAGACCGTGAAGGCGGAAGAAGCTCCGGCGCGGCGGATCGAGCTGACGGAAGGGGCCAGCGTAGAACAACTGGTCAACGGGCTGCAAAGAATCGGAGCCACTGCGACCGACGTGATCGCGATCCTGCAGGCCATCAAGGCTGCAGGAGCTCTTGAGGCGGATTTGGATGTGATTTGATGAATGTTGCGCCGATTGTGACTACCGCTCCCGCGACCTCCACTCCTGCCGTCGATCAACATGCTCGCAAGATTGCCAAGGCAGCCCACGATTTCGAAGCTGTATTACTCAATACCCTGCTGGGTCCTCTGGAAAAAACCTTCTCTACGCTTCCCGGAAAAGAAACAGATGCGGTGTCGGACAACTACCATTCTCTCGGCATGCAAGCGCTGGCTTCGAGTCTGGCGGCGAAAGGTGGAGTGGGTATTGCGGCGATGATCATCAAGAGTCTATCGAAGCGGGATCCTGCAGAGGCCGCGTCACAAGAGAAAAGCCCCGCGAGAGGTGCTTCTCTCGCGAGGCCTTTCTGAACCTCTGATCCGTACGAGAACTTCTCGCCGGCTGTTAGTGTTTCTTTTTTTTCTTCGCAGCCTTTTTCTTGGTTGCCATGAAGTTATCCTCCGTGAGCTATTTTCCCTTGTGAGATTTCAAAACAAAACCCTGTTACGCGAGGTCGCCCTACACTTCTAGTGTGAACGAAATCCTCACCCCAAGATATTGCGGACTATTGTTTTGAATGTCAACACAATTCTGGCGGTGAGGTTTCACTTTCAGGCGACCCATCGCCTCCATTGTCGTAGACTTTCTTCCATCCATGACGCGCGATCCCATCGAGCTCGAGATCTTCAAAAACATTTTCCGCTCCATTGCGGAAGAAATGGGCGCGGCGCTGCGACGCACTGCATTTTCTCCGAACATCAAGGAGCGCCGCGATTATTCCTGCGCTGTGTTTGATTCCAGCGGAGAAGTGGTCGCACTGGGCGACCACATGCCGGTGCATCTGGGCTCAATGCCCATGTCGGTGCGTGCCGTGTTGGAGAATCTCGAACTCGACCCCGGCGACGTCGCGATGCTGAACGATCCTTTCTGCGGCGGAACCCACCTCCCTGATATCACACTGGTGGCGCCAGTCTATGTGCGGCATCCACGCGCACAGGTGCGGCCCGACTTCTATGTGGCATCGCGGGCCCACCACGCGGACATGGGCGGCGCTTACCCAGGCTCGATGGGTCCTTGCCGTGAGATCTACCAGGAGGGACTACGCATTCCTCCCGTGAAGCTGATGCGCGCCGGGAAGGTGCAGTCCGACGTGCTTGCCATTCTCCTGAACAACGTCCGTACACCGGCGGAACGCGAGGGCGACCTGGGAGCACAACTCGCCGCCTGTCACGCCGGAGTAGAACGCCTGCGCGAAATCGGCAAGCGTTACGGTTTGTTGCCGACGAAGCGGGCGGCGCAGGACTTGCTGAACTACTCCGAGCAAATGATGAGGGCGTTTCTAGAAAGCGTCCCTCGCGGAAACTATCGTGCCGAGGATTTTCTCGATAACGATGGCATCAGCGGCAAACCGGTGAAAATTGCAGTAGAGGTCAGGGTGGCGCATAACCGAGAGCGTCCGGGCAATATTGTCACCGTGGATTTCACCGGCAGCGATCCGCAGGTAGTGGGTAGCCTAAATGCGGTCGAAGCCGTTACATACTCTGCTTGCTTCTACGTATTCCGGTGCCTGCTGAAGGAAGATGTCCCAGCCACGGCCGGCTTCATGCGTCCCATTCGGATCATTGCTCCGGAAGGAACGGTGGTGAATGCGCGTCCCCCGGCGGCGGTGGCCGGAGGCAATGTGGAGACCTCGCAACGTATCGTGGACGCGCTCTTGAAGGCATTGGCCCAGGCTCTGCCAGACCGGATTCCCGCGGCGGCCGCAGGGACGATGAACAACCTAACCATCGGCGGAGTTGATCCACGCACTCACGAGCCATTCGCATACTACGAAACCATCGCCGGTGGCATGGGCGCGCGTCCCGGCAAAGCCGGCGTTTCCGGCGTTCACACTCACATGACGAATTCTCTCAACACACCAGCCGAGGCGCTGGAATACGCTTACCCGTTACGCGTCCGCACCTATTCGTTACGGCCCAACAGCGGGGGAGCGGGGAAACATTGCGGTGGAGATGGCATCCTGCGAGAGATAGAAGTGCTCGCCGATGCCGAAGTCACACTGTTAGCCGACCGGTGCACTCGAGGACCTTACGGGCTGAGTGGCGGGGCAGATGGGACTCCGGGGAAAGCTACTATCACTCGCGGCGACGGATCATCGCAAACGCTGTCCGGCAAGTTCAACGTGCGACTGTGTAAGGGTGAGGGAATTCGCATTGAGACACCGGGTGGCGGCGGTTGGGGGAAAGCTTAGTTAGATTCTGAAACTTGAAATTCGCGAAGGGAGTGTTCCATGCATATTATCAAGTCGGTGGGCGTTTTGTCTGTGGCCAAGATAATGGGATTGATTTACGGTTGCCTGGGATTAATCGCCATCCCATTCTTCCTGCTCATTGGATTGGCGGGTTCGCTGGCGGGCAAGCAACAATCGCCGTTTGCCGGCATGATTGGCCTGGTGTTAGCTCTTCTGGCGCCGATTCTCTATGGCGTTATGGGGTTCATCATGGGGGCCATTGGCGCCGCACTCTACAACCTCTTTGCAAAATGGATTGGAGGAATCGAAGTGCAAGTGCAATCTGATACTCCTCCACTGCCGGCAACATCTATTTGACTATGACCGAATTTCCCCAGCACTACCTTGAAGAAGCCCGCCGCCAGTTTCGCGGATACAAACGTCTCGGCGAGGGCGCGCTTACCCAATTGAATGACGAGGAGTTTTTCGTGACTCTCGACTCCGAGTCGAATTCTGTGGCGATTATCGTCAAGCACATGGCGGGTAACATGCGTTCGCGCTTCACCGATTTTCTTACCACTGACGGAGAAAAGCCCGATCGCTATCGCGATCAGGAGTTCGAATTGTCTTCTGAAACCACCCGCGCCGAAGTCACGCGCTGGTGGGAGTCAGGCTGGTCGTGCGTATTCTCCGCAATTGATGCGCTCCAGCCGGAAGATGTGCAGCATGCAGTCACTATTCGCGGCGAACCGCACACCGTGCTGCAGGCTATCAACCGGCAGCTTGCTCACTATGCCTATCATGTCGGGCAGATCGTATTTCTCGCCAAGCATCTCCGGTCGAAGGATTGGAAGTCGCTGAGCATTCCACGCGGCCAGTCGGAAGAGTTCAATCGCAACCCATTGGCTGAACGCAAGCCGAGCCCATCCGGTCCTCGAGCGGGACAATCCTAGCTTGCGCTCTCGGAGTGCTAAAATAGCCAGTTTGCGATTTCGAACCTGACGCCTGCCAATGACCCTTATGCCCAAGACTATGCTCGCCGTTGTAAAGCCGGAAGCCGCGCCCGGTGCGGAAATCCGCGAAGTCAAGGTCCCTGCCTTCGGACGCAACGACGTCCTGGTCAAGGTCAAGGTGGCCTCCATCTGTGGCACCGATCTCCATATTTATGAGTGGGACAAGTGGGCCCAGAACCGCATTCATCCGCCGCTGATCCCTGGGCACGAGTTTTGCGGCGAAGTTGTGGCTTTCGGCGACGAAGTCACCAGCGTCAAGGAGGGTGATTTTGTATCGGCGGAAATGCACGTGGCCTGTGGCAAATGTCTCCAATGCCGCACCGGCGATGCCCACATCTGCCAGAACGTAAAGATTATCGGCGTCGATGCTGACGGAGCCTTTGCCGAATACGTGGTCATCCCCGAATCGAATATCTGGAAACTCGATCCCGCCATCCCGCCGGAATACGCGTCTATCCTCGACCCCTTAGGCAACGCCGTCCACAGCGTGCTGGCTGGCGAAATTGCCGCGAAGACGGTCGCCATCACTGGCGCCGGTCCAATTGGGCTCTTTTCTATTGCAGTGGCACGCGCAGTGGGAGCAGCGGAAGTCTACGCCATCGAGGTCAACGAGCATCGCAGGCGGATTGCCAAAGAAATGAAAGCCGATGTCGTGCTCGACCCCTCGACGCAGGACGTGAATGCCATCGTAATGGAACGCACCGGGGGCTTGGGCGTGGATGTGGTGCTCGAGATGGCCGGCCATCCCAGCGCCATTCGAACCGCTTTCGACATCGTGCGTCGTGGAGGACGCATCTCGCTTCTCGGCCTTACTTCCAAACCGATCTCGCTTAACTTCTCCGAAGACATCATTTTTAAGGGCATCACGGTACAAGGCATCAGCGGCCGGCGTATGTACCAGACCTGGTATCAGATGACCGCACTCCTCAAGCACGGCAAGCTTGACCTTCATCCCGTAATCACCGATCGCATCGCCATGAAAGACTTTTCCAAGGCCATGGACCGCCTGAAAACCGGTGAATCCAGCAAGATTCTGGTATTTCCCAACGGGAAAATGTAAGCGCCGTTCCTGGCCGCCTGATCGGATACAATCCTGATTCAATGTTGCGCTACTTCACCGCCGGAGAATCGCATGGCGAAGCGCTGGTTGCGCTCCTTACCGGCATGCCTGCCGGATTGAAAGTGGACCAGGCATTTATCGACCGCGAACTGTGGCGGCGGCAGCAGGGCTACGGCCGTGGTGGCCGCATGAAGATCGAGCGCGATACTGCGCACATACTTTCCGGCGTTCGGCAGGGGAAAACCATCGGTTCCCCCATCGCAGTCTTGCTGGAGAACAAAGATTGGAAGAACTGGCAGGAATCGCTCCCGGTCGAGGAAGGCGACTCGGACAAGCATAAAGCAGTCAAGTCGCCGCGTCCCGGACACGCCGATCTGGCGGGAGCTTTGAAGTACAACTTTCCCGAAGCTCGCTACGTTCTGGAGCGGGCGTCGGCCCGCGAGTCGGCTGCCCGTGTGGCGATCGGTGGCGTAGCGAAACTGTTTCTGCGGGAACTTGAGATGGATGTTCTCAGCCACGTGACTTCGGTGGGCGGAGCGGCGATTGAAGGCGAAGTCTCATGGGAGCAAATCGCTGCGCTAGTTCAGCGAGAAGATGTCTTGCTGAATTGTGCGGAAAACCAAGCCGAGCAGCGCATGAAGGGGGAGGTCGACCAAGTTCTGAAGACCGGAGACTCTGTCGGCGGCGTTTTCGAAGTTGTCGCGCATAACGTGCCGCCGGGTCTCGGCACCTACGCGCAATGGGACGAACGTCTCGACGCGCGCTTGGCAGCGGCCGTCATGTCATTGCAAGCGGTTAAGGCCGTCGAGATTGGCGCGGGAGTCATCGCCGCAGCTTCCCACGGCTCCGCCGTGCATGATGAAATAGGTTATGGGGGATCGGATACGCTCTCAGGTTTTACTCGCAACCGGAACAACGCGGGTGGAATTGAAGGCGGCGTGTCCAATGGAGAAGACATTCGCGTGCGCGGCTATCTGAAACCGATTTCCACGCTGCGCCGCCCGCTACAGTCGGTGGATTTCGCCACTCGCGAGCCGGTGAAAGCGGCCTACGAGCGCTCGGACGTGTGCGTTGTCCCAGCTGCGGGCGTTGCCGCTGAAGCCATGGTGGCGCTGACTTTGGCGGCCTGCGCACTCGAGAAGTTTGGTGGCGACTCCATGACAGAAACGTTGCGCAATTTTCAAGGCTACTGCCAACAATTGAAGAACTACTGAATGATCTATCCCATCGTAAAGTTTGGTGATCCGGTCCTGGAAAGGCCCGCTGAGCCGGTGACGGTTTTCGACGACGATCTGCGAAAACTGATCGACGACATGTTCGAGTCCATGTATGAGGCCCGCGGAGTCGGTCTGGCTGCGCCTCAAATCGGTATCCCCAAGCGACTCGCCGTCATTGACATCACTTTCAAGGAGGATCCCGACGCCAAACTGGTGCTGGCGAATCCGGAGATTCTCCACGCGGAAGGGAAGCACACCCAACCGGAAGGTTGTCTCAGCATTCCCGAGTTTCGTGAACCAGTAAAGCGTGCCCAGAAAGTCACGATTCGGGCCCAGGATGCGCATGGCAAGTGGTACGAGAAGACTGGCGAAGACCTACTGGCCCGGGCCTTCCTTCACGAAACCGATCACTTGAATGGCAAGCTCTACATCACCCACATCAGCGCGCTGAAGCGAGACTTGATGAGGCGCAAGATTCGCAAGCTGGTCAAAGCTGGAGAATGGTAGGAGTGGAGATTGAGGCCCTCTCTCAATCTTGTGTTCTGCGGTACGCCCCGCTTCGCCGTTCCGACGCTGGAGAAACTAATCGCGTCTGGATTTGCCGTCTCCGCGGTGGTCACGCAGCCGGACAGGGCTCGCGGACGCGGTCTGGAATTCGCTCCATCCCCGGTTAAAGCCCGCGCCGTCGAATTGGGGTTGACTATCAGGCAACCTGAGAAGATCAAGAATAATCCGGAGTTCCGGTCGCTGCTCTCTTCCCTCAACCCTGACGCGATCATTGTAGTCGGCTATGGACGCATGATCCCACAGTGGATGCTCGATCTGCCGCGTCATGGCAACATCAACTTGCATGCGTCTCTGCTACCGATGTATCGCGGAGCCGCACCCATCCAGTGGGCGATTGCTCGCGGCGAGGTCGTCACGGGCGTGACTACCATGCGCATTGATTCCGGTTTGGACACAGGAGATATTCTGCTGCAAAAGGAAGTCTCGATTGCACCGGAAGACACAGCGGAAACTCTGTCGCCACGTTTGGCCGCTGTGGGCAGTGACGTGATGATCGAAACCCTGCGCGGTCTGCAAACCGGGAAAGTGCAGCCGCATCCTCAGGAGCATGGCAAGGCAACTCTGGCTCCCATTCTTAAGAAAGAAGACGGCAGGATCGATTTCCGTCGCACGGCTGAAGAAATCTGCAATCGCCTTCGCGGCTTCCAGCCCTGGCCGGGAGCGTTCACAACCTTTCGAGGCAAGAACTTGCAGGTGTGTGCAGCTGAACCGGTGCCGAGCAAGTTCGTGACCGGCGAACTCGCAGTCCAAGGCGATCGTTTGCTTGCTGGAAGCGGCGAGAACACTGCGCTGGAGTTGCTCGAGGTGCAGCCCGAAGGCAAGAAGCGTATGCCGGCCCGCGACTTTGTTCATGGCTATCACCCCGCAACCGGCGAGAAGCTGGGCTAACGAATCTTATGGCCATCTCTCCGGCCCGCATCGCTGCCTTCGACATTCTGCTTCGGGTTGATCAGCAAGATGCCTACGCCTCCGAACTTCTCCACGCGTCGGGTTGCACGAAACTTTCTCCAATGGATCATGGTCTGGCAACTGAGCTGGTCATGGGAGTACTTCGCTGGCGGTCGCTGCTCGATCACCAGATCGCGCAGCGATCTTCCCTGAAATTGGGCAAGCTCGATCCCGAAGTGCTGACGTGCTTGCGCCTCGCTGCCTATCAGTTGTTGTACCTCACCCGGATTCCCGAACACGCCGCGGTTCACGAGAGCGTGGAACTGGCAAAACGCTCGCGAAAGCGCTCCGCCGTGCCCTTCGTCAATGCCGTGCTGCGAAAATTCGTGACCGGAGACCGAAGGCTTGAATCAGTTCCCATCGAGGGATCTGTGACCGTGGCCGAGTTGGCAGCCGCCTCAGCCCACCCCGAGTGGCTGGTGCAGCGATGGAGTGGAGAGTTTGGTTTACTCACGGTGCGGCAAATCTCCAGCTACGATCAAAAGATTCCTACGACCTGCGTCAGCATCCGTGACCCTGTGATTGCGAGCGAGCTTGAAAGTCAGCGAGTTCAACTCGGGCCCGGCAGTCTTCTAGCCTCGGCATATCGGGTCATTGCAGGCGACCTCACCAGAACTCAGGCGTTTCGTGAAGGCCGGGTCGCGATTCAGGACGAGGCCTCACAACTCGTAGCCCTGCTGGTTGGGAAAGGCTCGCGCATTCTCGACTGCTGCGCCGCGCCTGGGGGCAAGACCCGGTTGCTTGCCGAGCGTAACCCAGAAGCAGCCATCGTAGCTGTGGAACTGCATTCGCATCGCGCCCGGCTGCTTCGCAAGCTGGTTCCTGCGAAGAATGTGAAGATCATCACCGCCGATGTTCGCGATCTTCCCACCACCGAGTTCTTCGACCGTGTGCTCGTCGACGTACCCTGCTCCGGTACCGGCACTCTCGCTCGCAATCCGGAGATCAAGTGGCGCCTCCAACCTGAGGACCTCCTCGATCTGCAGCTTCGTCAGCTAGCCATTCTGCAATCAGCCATGCAGCGGGTGGCACCGCGCGGAAGACTCGTCTATTCGACGTGCTCTTTGGAGCCAGAAGAAAACCATAGTGTTGTCGAATCTGCACTTTCTGCGGATTCATCTTTCTGCTTGGCTGACAGCCGCGAACAATTGCAGCAACTGCATTCCCAGGGAGAACTGGCATGGAAGGATATTGACTCACTCACTTCAGGGCCCTATCTGCGGACCGTTCCGGGCGTCCACCCTTGTGACGGTTTCTTCGCAGCGATCCTTCAGAAGGTCTGATCATTTCTCATCGGACTTCGAAGTTCACCGCGGAGCCCGCAACCACCCTCCCGCCGGGCGCAGGAGTCTGCGAAACGACAATGCTGGCCGGGGAGGGCTGTACCGCTGGAACTGGAGGAGGTGTGCCAGTTGACTCCACAGGCGGGGCGATCGCTATTACCGTCCCGACTTTGAGGCCTGCTTCCTGCAACGCCGCAGTCACATCCCCCAAGGTCTGGCCGGTGAAGCGTGGCATAACAAAGGACTGAGGCGAAGGAGCTTGAGACGCCAGCAAACTGATCTGGGGAACCGAGATGTTGCCCGCGCTGGGCGTTGGGTCCTGAGCGATCACTTGATCGGCCGGCGTGCCGGACAGTTGAATCTCAGCCACCGCACCCACATCCAATCCACGGCGACGGATGTTGAGTTCTGCTGCCCGTTGACTTTGTCCCAGAACATTGGGAATTTCCATCCGCTGCGGCCCCATACTTTGGGCCACTCGAATCTGCCAGCCGCGGCGAATCTGCGTCCCCGCAGGCGGAAGCTGCGATAAGATCCTCCCTTCGGGCACTTTCGGGCTATAGTACTGACGTTCGACTTCAAACTGAAAGCCACTGGCATCAGCCACATGGCGCGCCTCCACTGGAGTCTTGCCTACCAGGTCAGGTACTGCCACTTCGCGGCCGTGAATGGCAAACCGCATTGCCAGCAGCCCAGAGACGAGCGCCACCATCAACAAAATCAACGCCTGCAGCGCGTGTCGAAAAAAGGATTTCACTTTGCGAATGTGATTATAGCTTTCCCTATTTGGGTAGAACAGACCCAAGATTGCGTTATCCCCTGAGTGGCAGCAGCAGCGACCCCTATACTGTTGTCATGGCCCCTGAAGCCGATCTTCTGAATTGGTTGCAACGCTACTGGGGCTATAGCTCATTTCGTCCCTTGCAACAGAACATTGTCGAGAGCTTACTCGATGGACACGACACCTGCGTGGTGATGCCCACTGGTGGCGGGAAATCGCTTTGCTACCAACTGCCGGCGTTGGTTTCAGAACGGACAACAATTGTAATCTCGCCCTTGATCTCATTGATGCAGGACCAGGCGGCGCAACTGGCGCAAATGGGCATCCCCGCAGCTGTGCTGAATAGCTCGCAAGCTGCCAGCCAACAATCGGCGGTCATGCGCAAATCCAGCGCGGGCGAGTACCGGCTGTTGTATCTCTCCCCGGAACGTCTGGCGCGGGCGGATACCATTGGCTGGCTACAGCGGGTTCCCGTTGCGTTCTTTGCAATTGATGAAGCGCATTGCATTTCTGAATGGGGACATGAGTTCCGCCCGGAATACCGGCAGTTGAGTTCTCTGCGTGTCCACTTTCCCGACCGGCCTATTGCGGCGTTTACCGCCAGCGCCACCCGGCGAGTTCGCCACGACATCCTGCGTCAGTTACAACTCCACGATCCCCATAAGTACATCGCCAGTTTTTACCGTTCCAACCTGCGATATCTCATCAAGGAGTGTGAGGGCCGCGAACAACCGGGCCTGCTCCTAAGAGCGCTACGGAACTACTCCGACAGTAGCGTCATTGTTTATGCGCCAACCATAGCCAGGGTGGAAGAGACCGTCGACTATCTGGGGGAGCAGGGAATTTCCGCGGTCGCCTACCACGGCAAGATGGATGCCGATGTCCGCAGGCGAAATCAGGAATGTTGGACCACAGACGAAGTACGGGTGCTGGTGGGAACCATCGCTTTCGGATTGGGCATCAACAAGGCATCGGTGCGGGCGGTAATTCATCTTTCGCTGCCCAAATCAATCGAGCAGTATTACCAGGAAGCCGGACGCGCCGGGCGCGACGGAAAGCCCGCGGATTGCCTACTGCTCTGGCAGAAGCGGGATACGGCGCTGCTAGCGTATTTCATCGACCAGATCACCGACGCTGCGGAGAAAGAACGCGCCTGGCAACGCTATCATGCCGTCCGCCGCTTTGCAGATTCCGGGAGCTGTCGTCACCGCCAGATTTGTGTGCATTTCGGAGAAATGCCGAAGTGGACGTCCTGTGAGTCCTGCGACGTCTGCGGTTGCGAATCCGCATGGCTGGTGAAATCACTCGGTGTTGCGGACAAGGTTGCTGGCGTGGGGACAAGCCGGCCCGGGCCCGAAGGAAAACCTTCGGCCAAAGACGTGGACTCCGAACTGCGCGAGTATCTTCGTGAGTGGCGGCGATCTGCGGCCAAACAACAGGGAGTTGCAGCATTCGTTGTTATGCACGACACTTCGCTCGACGAAGTGTGCCGAATGCGTCCGACTTCCACCGCTGAACTGTTGCAAGTCCCCGGCTTCGGCCAGCGCAAGACTGCCACGTATGGCCAGCAGATTTTTGAAGCGCTGGAGCGGTTTCGTAACGGGGACCGCGCCAGCGCTGTCCCGTCTAAGAAGTCCAAGCCCGCGGAGGAAACGATGCGATTGCTCGCTGAGGGACACACCCTCAATGAAATCGCAGCTATGCGCGGTCGCCAACTGGGCAGTGTCGTCAGTATGGTTTCCGACTTGGTCGAAAAGGGAGAATTGGAGTTTCAGACCGCGTGGGTAGACAAGGACAGGCGGGCAATCATCGAAGCTGCTTGCGGCCGGATCGGTATCGAACGCCTCAAGCCGCTCAAAGATGTCCTGCCACCTGAGATTACCTTTGAGGAGGTACGGCTGGTGGTGGCCCAGTTGCGCCGGAACCAAACACGCGTCCCGATCTTGAACGAGGATGTTAAGCGAGTCAGTTGATGCCGATAAATCCGCCTCAGTGAGATTCTTCCGCGGCCGGCGCGTTGTCCGGCGTGTCAGTCTTGGCCACGCCAGCCGGCAGTTCAGGAGGAGCCTGGAAATTCCCGGCATCTCTTTCGGCCAGCGCAACCTTCATGAAGTCCATCCAGATGGGCAGCGCCGCCCGGGCTCCGCTCTCTTTTGCTCCCAAAGACTTCTTCTCGTCATAGCCGATCCAAACACCAGTGGTCATCGTCGGAGAAAACCCTATGAACCACGCGTCCGTAAAATCATTGGTCGTTCCGGTTTTACCCCCGAGTGGATACTTCATGCTGGCCGCCGCGATCCCCGTCCCATGTTGTACCACCTCCTGCAACATCAAGGTCATGATGCGCGCAGTGCGGGCACTGACCACGTCCTTGACTTCGGGGAAATCTTCTTCCATCACACGGCCTTCGTAGTCGGTGACCTTGGTGATGTACCGCGGGATGATTCGAACTCCGTCATTCGGAAAGACGCTGAACGCCGATGTCTGCTCGAACAATGTCACTTCAGCAGCGCCCAGTGCCACCGGCAGATAAGGAGGCAGATTCGACGTGATCCCGAAACGATGGGCATAGTCGATGACCGTCTTGATCCCAAGGCGGTCGGCGATCTTCAGCGCTGGAATGTTTCGCGACTGGGCCAAGGCGCGCCGCAGTGTGATGGTGCCTTCGAACTTTTCGTCGTAGTTGTGCGGAATATAGGGGCCGGACGCGGTCTCAAACGTCACCGGCGCGTCCAGAACTGTGTCGTCGGGCCTCGCCCCCTGATCGATCGCCGCCGTATAAACGTAGGGTTTGAACGATGATCCTACCTGCCGTAGAGCCTGCGTAGCGCGGTTGAACTTCGATTCCTCGAAGTCTCGCCCACCCACCATCGCCTTGATCGATCCCGTGGCGTTGTCAATTGCCAACAATGACCCTTGCGCTCCGGAGTCCTGTTCCAGGCTGACACGCGCTTTTCCATCGGCGCCGAGCGAAAGGATTCTCACATAAACAACATCGCCAGGTTTCAGAATGTCTGGAAGCTTGTGCTGAGTCCAGGCTGCGTCCGCTTGAGAAAGAGTTGCAATGTAGCGGCCGAACCTTACTGTTGCCGTGCCCGGTCCAGGCCCCAACACCAGGGCATGAACATATCCGTCGACTTCGGGTTCATCGTCCCAATCAGGATGCCGGTAGCTGGCCAGCGTCACGTTGGCCGCCAATATGTTATCTACATGATTTTTCCAGCCGTGGCGGCGTTCATAGGCGGCCAAGCCGTTGAGCACCGCGTGGTTAGCGGCACGCTGCAAGTCCATGTCCAGCGAAGTGTAGACTCTCAATCCGCCCTCATGGACCTGGTCGGTGCCATATCTGTTTTCCAGATAGCGGCGGATCTCCTCCACAAAATACGGCGCTAGCGAGTTAAGGTCATGTTGCAACTTCAACTCGACGGGCCGGTTGCGGGCGTCATTCGCTTGTTGGTGGGTAATCTTGCCATCCTCCAGCATGGCGTTGATTACCAGGTTCCGCCTCTTCATGGCCCGGTCGGGATGGTTGACGGGGGAATACAGCCCCGGAGCCTTCGGCAAACCAGCCAGCAGCGCTGCTTCATACAGCGTCAATTGTTTGGCTGGCTTGCCGAAGTAATATTCCGAGGCAGCCTCGAAGCCGTAGGCTCCGTGTCCCAGAAATATCTGGTTCGCGTACAGGGTAAAAATCTGTTCCTTGGTAAACCGGCGTTCGATCTGGATGGCCAGCAAGGCTTCTTCGATCTTGCGACGAAACGACCGGTCAGGAGAAAGAAAGAGATTGCGTGCAAGCTGCATGGTGAGCGTCGACGCCCCCTGCACCTTACCTCCCGACTCGATGTCGCGATAAGCCGCCCCCGCGATACGCCACACGTTGACGCCCCAGTGGTCGTAAAAATCCTTGTCTTCAATCGAAATCAGCGCCTCGCGCAGCACTGGCGGAAAATCGTTGTAGTTGGCGACCACTCGCCGCTGCAGCGCAAACGACCCAATGATCCGGCCCTGATCATCGTAGAGTTCCGTAATCGAACTGGGGCGATAGTGCTCCAATTGCTCCACCTGTGGCAAGTCGGTGGTGTAGACGAGCAAGAGTCCGGCTGTAGCCCCGATCAGAGCCGAAAGCAGCACCAGCAAGCCGAACAAAACCCGGCCCACCAGTTTTCGCGGCGCCACTTCGACTTCCACCGCGGGAAGGTCTTGGTAAATCAACTTCATGGGAGGTTAGGGTCAGAATAGCAGGGCGTACGCTACTTTGCGTTTAGGGTCTAGGGTCTAGGGTCTAGGTCTTTCTCAGTGTCTCCCTCTCTTTGTTTTTCCCGGCGGCGCCTAGCCTGAGCGGTACACGATCTTCCCACTTACTATCGTCGCTACGACCTTGCCAGTGAGTTGCCAGCCGTCGAAAGGCGAATTGTTCGACTTTGATCGGGACTTTGCTGCCTCAAAGGTCCAACGTTTCTTGGGATCGAAGATGGTGACGTCGGCGTGACTGCCCCGCGCCAGCGTGCCGCGCCCGCGTACATCCACCACCCGCGCCGGGCCCGCGGTGAAGAGCTCGACAATCCTCGCCAGCGGAATCTTGCGCTCGCGATGCAAGCGAGTGATGGCCAGCCCCAGCGCCGTTTCCAACCCGGTGATCCCGAACATCGCTTTCTCAAACTCAATGATCTTTTCGTGCGTAGCGTGGGGTGCATGGTCGGTGGCGATGGCGTCCACCGTGCCGTCGGCCAGAGCCACGATCAGCGCTTCGCGGTCTGCGCCCGACCGTAGGGGCGGGTTCATCTTGCAATAGGTGTTGTACTCACCGACGTCCGCGTCGGTCAAAGTGAAATGGTGCGGCGTGACTTCGCAAGTTACGTGCGCCCGGCTGCGCTTGCCCCGGCGCACGGCTTTGAGCGCGTCTGCCGTAGAGAGGTGAGCCACGTGCAAGCGCGCTCCCGCGAACTGCTGCGCCAGTTGCACGTCGCGATCCACGATCGACGCCTCGGCCGCCGCGGTCATACCGCGCAGCCCCAGGCGGAAAGAAGTCGCGCTCTCATTCATCGAGCAGTTTTCAGTAAGGCGTGTGTCCTCGGCATGCTGAATCACGGGCAGGTTGATCTCCGCCGCCAGGCGCAGAGTGTCCCGCATCGTGGTCTCATTCAAGATCGGCCGGCCATCATCGGTCACTCCCACTGCTCCGGCACGTTGCAAGCCACGAAAATCCGTAAGCACCGCGCCCTTACTGGCATGAGTGGCGGCCGCGACGGGGAATACGTTCACAACCGCGCCGCGCTGCGGCTGCTGGATCCACGTGACCCACTCGACCGAGTCCACCACCGGGGAGGTGTTGGGCATGCAGCAGACCGAAGTGAATCCTCCGGCTGCCGCTGCCGCTGTTCCACTGGCAATCGTTTCTTTGTAGCTCTGCCCCGGCTCGCGCAGATGCACATGCAGTTCGATGAAGCCGGGTGCAACTACAAGACCGCGAGCATTCAACGTCTGATCGGCGCCACCACGGATTTTGTTGGGCAGAGCAAGCTCAACCACGCG
>Ga0207066_1007_pt1 | contig 56668 bp, 36 predicted proteins | sample Alteio_BWMinCont_24_FD_153490 | JGI IMG/M metagenome (GOLD analysis project Ga0207066, IMG submission 153490) | Enriched cells from forest soil in Barre Woods Harvard Forest LTER site, Petersham, Massachusetts, United States -... | ecosystem: Environmental > Terrestrial > Soil > Temperate forest >...
CCTGGCCGGACTCATCCAAATTGGCCGGTAAAATTGTTGCCATGGATTTTCACGAGGTTCTTAGAATCGCCGGCGGCGTCGGCACGCTGGCAATGTTCATTCCGATGACTATCGAGGTCGTCAAACGCGACGGCGCGGGCCAAAGTTTTTCGACATGGCTGTTGTGGTCGGCACTGGACACGATTTTGAGCGTCAGCACGATTCTCAAGCACGGAAATTTTCTTTTGCCGCTGGGTTACGCCATCGGCGGCTGGGCGCTGACGGGTTTGTTGTTGGCCAAAGGCCGTTTTGCGTGGGGACGACTGGACAGCGCGGTTTTGGCGCTCGTCATCGGTTGTCTCATCGGCTGGAAATTGGGCGGCGCAAAAACAGCTATCATTGCCGCCACGCTCGCCACCAGTTTGGCCACTATTCCGGGGTTGGTCGAATTATGGCGCAATCCGCAACGCACGGTCGGAAATGTCTGGGCGGGATTTGCGCTGGCAAACGCACTTTCCTTCGCCGGCGGAACGGCGATGACAATCGAAGAACGTTTCACGCCCGCTATGTTCACAACGTTGTCGTTGCTGATGGTCGTTGCCAGCCGCAAACAAATCATCATCAGGCGCCGAAGTTAATTGCCCGCGAACTCGACAGAGCCGAAAGCAATCGCTAACCTGCCGCGCATGACGCGCACGGAAAAACTTCTGGCCGAACTCATCGCGCTGCCCAGCGTGAATCCGGCCTTTCTGCCGCCGCGCCATCCAAACGCAGGTGAAAAGCGCGTCGCGGATTTTCTCGCCACCGTCGCCGCGCGTGCCGGACTCGAAGTCGAATTTCACAAAGTCCTGCCCAATCGCTCCAATCTCATCGCGCGCCTGCTGCCGCGAAACAAAATCCGCCGGACCATCCTGCTCGCGCCGCACCTCGACACCGTCGGCGCGGATGGAACGCGCTTCATTCCGCAGCGCAAAAACGGTCGCCTGCACGGTCGCGGTGCGTGCGACACGAAAGGTTCCGTCGCCGCCATGCTCTCCGCGCTTTGCGAACTGGCGAACACCAAATCGCGTCCGCTCGAAACCGAAATCGTTTTCGCCGGATTGGTTGACGAGGAGCACGCGCAAGCCGGTTCGCGTGCGCTGGCCGCAAGCGGGTTCAAAGCAGATTTGGCCATCGTTGGCGAACCGACAAAATTGCGAGTCGTCACCGCGCACAAAGGCAGCTTGTGGCTGGAATTGGAGACGCGCGGCAAAGCGGCGCACGGCGCGACGCCGCAGTTCGGTAAAAATGCCATCCGTGAAATGGCGCGCATCGTGGATTTGCTGGAAACAGATTACGCCGCGCAGTTACGAAAACGAAAACATCCGCTACTCGGCGTGGCGACAGTGAACGTGGGCACGATTTCCGGCGGCGCCCAGCCGAATATTGTTCCTGACCATTGCTCCATTTCAATTGACCGCCGCACTTTGCCGGGCGAAACGGAAATGAGTGTGAAAAAAGAAATCAAAAATTTTCTCCACGCAAAAAATCTTCCGGTGCGAATCGCCGGTAAAAAACTCGTGCCGGCTTTGCCATTGGAAACAAATCTCAAATTGCCGCTCATTCAAAAATTTATGAAATGCGTTGGTCAAACAAGACCTATTGGCGTTCATTTTTTCTGTGACGCGGCAATTTTGTCGGCAGATGGAATTCCGAGCGTTGTCTTTGGGCCGGGGGACGTGGCGCAGGCGCATACGGCAGACGAATGGATTTCACTTTCAGAATTGGAGCGCGGGAAGAATTTGCTTTTCCGTTTCCTAAATTCGCTTCCTTGAACCAAAATCTTCTCGTATTGTCGAACGCTCATGTCCGCAGAAAAAATCGAAACGATTCCGACGATTGACCACAAGCCGCACGCGGCGTTTTTCCGGCAGAGCGGCTGGCTGATGATTTCAAATATCGGTGGCGGCATGTTGATGTTCGCGGTGCATTTTCTGAACAAAAAAATTCCCGATGCGGAATACAGCGCGTTTGGTGTGCTGCTGATGGTGGTGGCGTGCCTGCCGACGATGCCGTTGCAAATGGTTTTCGCGCAGCAGTCGGCGCTGGCGCTGGCGACGGGACGCGAACGGCAACTTGCGGGTATGATCCGGCTGGCGTGGTTGGGGACGTTTATCGTGTGGGCGCTGGCGGCAATGGCCATTATTTTGTTTCAAGACAAAATTGTCGCCCGCTGGCAATTACCGAACGCGACGGGTTTGTGGGTGACGTTGCCGTTGTTACTGATGTCATTGTGGTTGCCGATGTTCGGCGGGGTTTTGCAGGGACGTCAGGATTTTTTTTGGATGGGCTGGTCGGCGATTCTTGGCGGCGCGGGACGCATTGCTGCCGCGGCATTTCTGGTGCTTGCGCTGGGTTTTGGAGCGGCGGGCATGATGGCGGGCGCGCTGGTCGGGGTTGGATGTGCGGCATTGATAACGATCTGGCGTTCGCGCGATTTATGGTTGATGCCAGCGCAGCCATTTGACTGGCGTGCCCTGATGCCACAGGTCGTCCCGTTGATATTTGGCTTTGCGGCGTGTCAATTCATGTTCACCTCCGACACAATGTTCGCGAAAGCTTATTTCAGCGGGGATGCGATGAAGCCTTATGTGCTGGCAGGAACATTCTCGCGTGCCTTGCTTTGGCTGGTGATGCCGCTGGCGGCGGTGATGTTTCCAAAAATCGTTCACAGCAGTGCGAACCGCCAAAAAAATAACTTATTCGGGCTTGTTGTGCTGGGCACCGCTGTGCTCGCGTCCTGCGGGGCATTGGGTTTATGGCTGTTCGGGCCGATTGTGGTAAAAGTGGTCGCTACTTCGGGCGACGTGGTGGGAACGATGGCGCTCATCCCGTGGTATGCGGGCGCGATGGTGCCGCTGGCGATGGCAAACGTGATGGTCAACGACCTGCTGGCGCGCTCGCGTTTCGGCGTGGTGCCGTTCATGGTATTGTTGGCGGTTGGCTATGGTTTCGCGCTTCCGTTCATGCTGAACCATTTTCCGGGAAGGCTCGAAGTCGTGCTGCAAACGCTCGGCGTTTTTAATCTGCTCCTGTTTGCCGTTTGCGCGTGGTTCATTTGGGGAAAGAAATCCGCGCAGGGAAATTAAAATTATTTTTTTTGCGCGGACAGCGGCTTGGGTGCGCGCAATTTTTTGTAAAGCCAGCCTTCGAGCGGACCCAGCGGCCGCAACAACTTGTAAATCCACGGCCAGTAAATCAGCCGGATGCGGATGACGGACAAAAGCATCGTCAGCGACGACCGTGCGAGTGCGACTTTCGAGCCGGCCTTGTCCGTCCATTCGGTCGGCACTTCGAGAATCCTGAAGCCGGCGCGTTTGATGGAGACGAGCAGGTTGATGTCGAACGCCATGTCGGCAATTTGCAGACGCGGATGAATTTTTTCGATGACCTCGCGCTTCATCACCTTCGCGCCGCATTGCGTGTCGCGGATGTTCAACCAAAATAAAAGCTGCACGATGAAATGAAAAACGCGGCTGGCGAACCGGCGGTTGCCCGTTTGCAATTGATGGATGACTGCGCCCGGCAGCCACCGCGAACCGATGACGCAATCGGCTCCATTTATTTTTTTTACCAGATCCAGAAACGCGCGCGGAGGCGTCGCGCCATCGGCGTCCACATAGCCGATTAAATCGCCGAGCGACGCGAGCCGGAGACCTTCGATGAGCGCGCCGCCCTTGCCTATGGCGCTACGAAATTCCAGCGCGCGCACTTCCGGGAATTCCGCCGCCACTTTTTGAACGACAGCGAGCGTGTTGTCCGTGCAGCCGTTGAGCACGACGAAGAGCCGGAATTTGCCGGAATAATGCGTCTGAAAAAATTGCGCGTAATCTCGCAGCACCGGTTCGATGCGCGCCTCTTCGTTGTAAGCCGGAATCAGGATGAGCAGGCTGGGGTCAGGCACGCGGATTCAGTAACAGAAAATTTTCGCGCAGGCAATCTTGGGAAATGGCGAGGGAAATTGCATTTATCTATGTTAGGTGATGTGGGTAAAGTTATTTTGGGAGTTCATAGTTCTGACCAAAAACTGTGGTGCGGAACAATCTATAAGTCACCTTGTCCGGATCAATAAATGGATACTTTTGCTTCACTTCGTTCATATGAGATTTGAAGCCTTCGCGTCCCTTTGTATAGTAGCGCCAAAGCATTGGTCTTTCGTTGCAATCCAAAAAGAAGTTTCCAATGTAGACGACTTCGCCAGCTTTTACAGTGAAGGAACCTCCTTTTGGCTTACCGTCCTCTAAAAGCTGTGAACGGTCAGCCACGAAGTGACCGACGTCAGTAATGGAACGAGCTACCTTTATGTCGAAGCTGGTTAACGCGTATTCTCCGGGTTCCAGTAAAAGCGCGTAATCAAAAAAACCAGGCTCCTTCATCAAACGTGGAGGCCCATCCAAAAATACTTTCGGCGTTCTATTAGTTACAACGTCGTTCAGAGGAAGGTGGTCAAAACCGATACTCATGATTTCGGCGTTTTCAAATGCTCCGCATCCCCAATGGCGGCTCCAGTTAATTGCTAGAATGACTATTCCTTTTGTAGATCCTGATTTGGTATAAGACTCTGGGGTAGCTTCACTCGCAATGGAGTTATTTGAAATCGTTATGCATGACACGGCTCCAAACGACAATAGGCCTATGGCAAAAATTATCACAATTTTGGTTTTCATCGTCTTGGAGTTCACGCAACGATAGACCGCATTTCGTAATTTATCTGATTTCGAATACTATTCTCGACGCAAAGTAAATTTGTGTCCAGCGCGAAACAATTCTTGCCGCCGCGTCCGCCAATCGTTATCAAAACCGCATGGATTCCCGCGAAGCATTTGTCGCGTTGAACATGATCGAGCACGTCGGGCCTGTTCGTGCGCGGCTCTTGCTCGAACATTTCGGCGACGCGCCAAAAATCCTCGCCGCTTCAAAATCCGAATTGCTCCGCGTCCGCAACATCGGCGAAGAAGTTGCCGAGGCCATTGCTAATTGGGAAAAATCCGTTGACCTCGCGGGCGAATTGAAACGCATTTCGGAATTCGGCTGCCACGTTTTGATTTCGTCTGATGAAAATTATCCCGCGCTGCTCCGCGAAATTTATGATCCGCCGCTCGTGCTTTACGTCAAAGGCGCGCTGACTGCGAAGGACAAGAATGCCGTGGCGATGGTCGGCTCGCGGCAGACAACGCATTACGGCATCGAGACCGCGCGCAAGCTGGCGTATCAACTCGCCTATGTCGGCGTGACGGTGGTGAGCGGCGGCGCGCGCGGCATTGACACGGCGTCGCATCAGGGCGCGTTGAGCGCGAAAGGCCGGACGGTCGCGGTTTTAGGAACGGGAATAAATTTGATTTTCCCGGCGGAAAATGCGGAACTGTTTGAACGCATCGCCGAAAACGGCGCGGTTATCACGCAATTTCCGTTCAATCGTCCGGCGGACAAGCAGACTTTTCCTATCCGCAACCGCATCGTCGCGGGCATGACGCTTGGCACGGTCGTCGTGGAAGCGAATTCAACGAGCGGTGCGCTCATCACGGCGAATATGGCAGTCGAAGCCGGGCGGCAGATTTTCGCCGTACCGGGACGGATTGATTCGCCGCGCAGCAAGGGCTGTCACGATTTGATCAAAAAAGGCGCGAAACTTTGCGAAGGCGCGGAGGATATTTTGAGCGAGTTTGAGTATCTGTTTCCGCCAAGCAACCGTCCGCTGTCGCCAGGCGAGACCGGCGTTTTGCCAGCGCTGGAATTGAGCGAGAACGAACAAAAAGTTTTCGACGCGCTTGATCACGAGGAGCGCACGATTGACGAAGTGATCCGCAAAAGCGGTTTGCCGAGTTCGGCGGTTTCGGTCGGGCTTTTAAGTCTGGAAATGAAGCGTATGGTGAAACAATTGCCGGGAAAATTGTTCGTGCGGAATAATTAAGCCGGAATGTCGCGGGAGGGACTCGAAGGTTGCGAAGGAAAGATTTTTTAACCTTTGTTTTCTTCACGGCCTTCGCGCGAATCCTTTGTGTTTTATTTCAGATCGCAAACGGGCTTGCGTGTTTGCTTCCAATGAACTAGAAGTCAACAAACGCGGGGAAATTTATGGCGACCTACATCATCACAGGACACGACCAGAAACAATACGGCTCAATCACGGACGGGCAATTGCGCCAGTGGATTGCGGATGGCCGCGTCAATGCGCAAACCAAAGCGCAACTCGAAGGCACAGGCGAATGGAAATTGCTTTCTGAATTTCCCGAATTTGCCGATGCGTTCAAAAGTTCCGCGCCGCCGCTGCTGTCTGCGTCAACATTTCCCGTTCCGGCAAAAACAAGCGCTCTGGCCGTCACGTCATTGGTACTCGGAGTCTTGGGCGTCTTCACATGCGGCATCACGGCGTTGATTGGATTGATTTTTGGAATCGTCGCGATGACCAAAGTAAAAAACAGTGGCGGGAGATTGGGCGGATTCGGCCTCGCGCTGGCAGGAACAATCGTGTCGGGAATTTTTCTGTTCATGATTCCGATTTATGCCGCGATGCTGCTTCCGGCGCTGGCAGCGGCAAAGCAAAAAGCGCAGGAAATCAATTGCATCAACAATGAGAAACAATTGGCGCTGGCCGTTAAAATTTATTCCGGCGATCACAATGGACAATTGCCGCCAGCCGCGAGTTGGTGCGATGCGATTAAATCCGGCGTTGGTTCTGAAAAAGTTTTCAAATGTCCGGCCGAAAATTCCGACAGCCGTTGCGATTACGCCTTCAATGCGAAGCTCGACGGCATGGACGAAAGTAAAATTGATCCGCACACGGTGGAGATTTTTGAATCCGACGGCGGCTGGAACGCGAACGGCGGACCGGAATTGATGATTGGCAAACCGCGCCATGCGCGCGTATTTGTGGTCGCTTTTGCGGACGGCAGTGTCCAGCAATTGCGGGAATCCCAACTCAACACGCTGCGCTGGGACCCGTAAAAAAATCTCAAGAACCAAAAGATAATTATGTATATCATCATTGGCGGCGACCAGAAGGAATACGGCCCGATCGCAACGGACGATGTGCGCAAATGGATTGCCGAAGGCCGGCTCAACGAGCAATCCATGATGAAAGCGGAAAGCGATGCGGAATGGCGTCCGCTCTCGGCATTCCCCGAATTTGCCGATGCCTTTGCAACAAAACCTCCGGCACCAGACGCGCCCCCGGCGTTCGCGACTTCCGCCGACTGGCAGGAACGTGATTATGAATTGGACATCGGCGGCTGCATCAGCCGCGGTTGGGAACTTGTCAAAAATAATTTCTGGCCATCGGTCGGCATCACCGCTTTGGTTGTTGTGATAATCGCGGCGGTGAATCAGCTTTTCGGGTTGTTCACCCGTTCGGCAATCAACAGCATGATTGTGCAGCATCAATTTTCCGTCGGCGGAATTTTTATCGTTTTGCTGGTGACGGTCATCAGCGCTCCGGTCTATACGATCTTCACGGCCGGGTTGTTCAAGTATTATCTTAGATTGATCCGTGGCGAAAATGCGACGATTGGCGATGCATTTTCCGGCTTTGGTCCGTCGCTCGGACAATTGGTTCTGCTTAGTCTGGTCCAGATGGTTTTGATTTTGATCGGATACGCTCTCTGCCTCATTCCCGGAATCTATCTGGCGGTGGCGTGGTATTTCTCGATTCCCCTGGTGATAGACAAGCGGATGAATTTTTGGGAGGCATTGAAATTAAGCCGCAAGCTGGTCAGCAAACATTGGTTCATCGTTTTTGCCTTCATGATTGTTTATGGCCTGCTGGCAGTGTCTGGAATCATCGCCTGTTGCATCGGCATTTTTGTGACAATGCCCATCGGTTTCGCCGCGCTGATGTATGCTTATGAAACCATCTTCTCCGAATCCGGGCCGCAAGGCCGTTAGCCGCGCCGCCGCCCGCAACGCCGCGCTCGCCAATCAATTCGCCACGCCCGGCCTTGGCTCGCTGATGGCCGGACGCTGGCTCGCAGGCATCGGACAAATCATTCTGGCGGTCGCGGGTTGCGCGATGGTGCTCGTGTGGTTTTTCAAAGTGATGATCCAGTATTACGGCCAGATCGGCAGCGACGCGCCGGCAACACACCCTGTTGACTGGAAGATGCTCGTGGCCGGCGCGATCGTATTCGCCGCGTCATGGCTCTGGTCGCTAGCCACAAGTTTCAGCCTGATTTTTGCGGCGCGGAAAAACGGAGACGTTGAACCGGCAAATTCACGTCCATCAAGCTGACGGATTGCGGGATTTTGCAGACAAACATCGAAAAAGCCGTGAAACTTTTGGAACCCCATTAAAAACAGGAAAGGCGAGTCATGTATAAAATCATCGGAGCGAACGGCCAGCAATACGGACCGATTGGCGCGGAAGAAATCCGGCGGTGGCTGGCCGCGAATCGTGTCAACGCCCGGACGCTCGTGCTGATCGAAGGTTCATCCGAGTGGAAACCGCTCGGTGCGTTTCCAGAGTTAATGCCCGAATCTGGAACTGTCCCGCCGACCATTACTCCTCCGCAACAATCCATTGCATCGCGCGCGTCAAACAAAATTGTCGCCGGAATCTGCGGGATTTTGCTCGGCAGCCTGGGTATACACAAATTCATTCTTGGCTACACCGGCGCAGGCCTCATCATGCTGATGGTTACGGTATTGACCTGCGGCATTGCCGGATGCGTTGTGCATCTCATCGGCCTCATCGAAGGCATCATTTATATGACGAAGTCCGATGAAGAGTTCGTGCGGATTTACGTGGACGGACGCAAGGAATGGTTTTGATTTGTAGAATTGTTTGCCAACATGCTGCGTTGCGGCGAACTTTGGATTATGAAAAAATTAAATTCTGTCGAAATTAAATCCGCGCTCGGTGAAATTCCAGGCTGGAAAAAGAAAGCCGCAGTCATTTACCGCAAATTTCAATTCAAGGATTTTCCCGCCGCGATGAAATTTGTGAATGCCGTCGCCAAAGTCGCCGAAAAAGAACAGCATCATCCCGACATTGATATTCGCTGGAACAAAGTGACGCTCGCGCTTACCACGCACGACGCGGGCGGTTTGACGGAAAAGGATTTTGCGCTGGCCAAAAAGTTTGACCGGCTCTGAACGCGCGGTCATTTCAAAACACCACCGGCACGCCTTCGTCGAGGATTTTTATCTGCTTCGTCAAATTTTGTTCCACCGCAATCTGCCGCAGCCAGCGAGGCGGCTCGTCCAAATCCTCGAACGAAAGTTTAAACGTCCCGTAGTGCATCGGCACGAAAAATTTCGCCCCCAAATCCTTGAAGGCTTTAATCGCCTCGTCCGGCCCCATGTGGACTCGCCGGAAAGTTTCCGGGTGATACGCGCCGATGGGCAACAGCGCGATTTCCGGCGAAAATTTTCTGCCGATTTCCTTGAAGCCATGGAAATACGCGCTGTCACCCGCGTGATAAATTTTCCGCCCCTGATGTTCCAGAATAAATCCGCCGTAGCCGCGATGCTGGTCGGCCAGCGTGCGCGCCCCCCAGTGTTTGCTCGGCGTGAAAGTCACCTTCCATTCCGCCTGCGAAAAACTTTCCCAATGGTCTAGTTCAATGACGCGCGCAAAACCGAGATTGTGCGCCAGATCGCCGACACCGCGCGGCATCACGCCGATTTTCGGATGAGGCAATTTACGCAATGTCGGTTTGTGAAAATGATCAAAATGCGCGTGCGTCAGCAAAACCAGATCAATCGGCGGCAAATCTTTTATTTTCAAACCACTGCGTTTGATTCGTTTCAAAAGAAAAAGCCAGTTCGCAAAATTCGGGTCAATCAGCACGTTCAAGTCCGTGAACTGAATCAGAAACGACGCGTGGCCGATCCACGTCACCGCAACTTCGCCGTGTTTCAATTTCGGGAAAACCGGACGCTGATGCTCGCCATGGCGCGGCGTGAGCAGCGCCTTCAAAACCAGTTCACGAAAAAATGTTGCGGGCGCGAAATGATTTGATGGTGTCAAATCCTTGAACGAGCGCGGTAATTTTCGCTTTGGCCGGTTTGGTTTTGTCATTCGTCATTGACAGTTTAACATGCGCCACAGTTTGAACAAATTTGAAAATGTTCAATAGGTTGAAGCTTGCAGCGGTAGGCGGCAGGTCACACACTGCGCGCAACCAAGTCGTTTCGCAAGTTGAAATAAAAATATGGAACCCGGCATCGCGCTTGTCGTCTTGGCAGTTTTTGGAATTCCGATTGCACTGGCAATCTGGCTGATTGTGCGCGCCGTCAGCGCAAAGAATCGTATCGAGGAACTCTCTTACCGGCTCGGCGAACTCGAATCGGAAATTATCCGGTTGAAACGGGAGAAAGAATCACCAAAGCCTTTCGAATCAGCGCCCGCGCCACAACCGAAAATTGTCACCCCTGCTCCAGTCGCGCCGCCACAACCAGCCGTCACTCCGCAGCCTGTTATTTCACTGCCTCGTCCGCCCGTCGCCACACCGCCGCCGATTTTTGTCGCGACTGCGATCCCAAAATCGCCGCCGGTTTTCGAGCCGCCGCGCCCGCCCGCGCCAAAAATCAATTGGGAACAGTTCATGGGCGTGAAAGGTTTTGCGTGGGTCGGCGGACTCGCGTTGTTTCTAGGCGTTGCATTTTTTGTCAAATATTCCTTCGACAATAATCTTGTCCCGCCCGAACTGCGCGTGGCCATCGGGTTCCTCACCGGCCTCGGCCTGCTCGTCGGTGGTGTGGTGATGTCGCGCAAAAATTTCCCCGCACTTTCGCATACACTGTGCGCGACGGGCGTTGTCATCCTCTACGCCGTCACGTTCGCCTGCCGTTCAATTTATCATTTTGAATTCTTCGGGCCGATTCCGACGTTTCTGCTGATGGCGCTTATCACGATCACGGCTTTCTTTGTCGCCGTCCGGCTCAATGCCCTCGTCGTGGCCATCCTTGGAATGCTTGGCGGCTTTCTCACGCCGATTCTGCTTTCGACCGGACAGGACAATCCGCTAGGACTTTTTGGTTACATCGCCATTCTTGACGCCGGACTGATTATCGTCGCGCTGCATCGCCGCTGGTATTTTCTCACCCCGCTTGCCGCGCTCGGCACGGCCATCATGCAGATCGGCTGGGCGCAAAAGTTTTTCGTCAGTGAAAAATACTTTGAAGGAAACAAGATTCTCGTCGCGCTTGGCGTGTTGTTCGGCTTCAACGCGCTTTGGCTCGCAGCTAACTGGTGGGCGAAACGCCGCAATCAAATCAATCAGTGGCTCTCCGGTTCGACGCTTGGCCTTGTCGCGGTCTCGCTCGCATTTACCGCGTGGTTTCTGGATTTCGCGCCGCTCGCACAACAACCGTGGCTGATGTTCGGTTTTATTTTTGTCATTGACCTCGTCGCCGTTGCGGTCACGTTGCTCGACCAAAAAATTTCACCTGCCCAATCCGTTTCCGGGTTCGCCGTCTTCGGCCTGCTCGCGTTATGGACTTCACAATCATTGTCCAACGAACTGCTCGACGCTGCGCTCGCGTTTTATTTTATCTTCGCGTTTATCCACTCGGCGTTGCCCGCGCTGCTCCAATGGCGGCGCGGCGGAACAACTCAAACCTGGGCGAACCACATTTTCCCGATTCTGTCGCTTGCGCTCGTTCTCGTGCCTGTTTTCAAACTCGCGGAAGTCTCGTTTATTGTCTGGCCGTTTATTTTGCTCGTGGATTTGCTGGCCATCGCGCTTGCTGTGCTGACGGGCACGCTGCTGCCTGTGCTGGCGGTGTTGTTGCTCACGCTCGCCGCCACTGGCGCGCTCATCTTCAAAATTCCGTCTGACCTCACCGGCCTGCCGGTTTCATTTTTTCTGCTCGGCGCGTTCGTGGTTTTCTTCGTCGCCGCAAGCATCTGGCTCGTGAAAAAATTCAAGCCTGACGCGCTGAAAACGGGGATCAAATTTGGCAACAGCATTGCTGCGCCGGGAGATTTGGCTGCGATTTTGCCAGCGTGTTCCATTGTGCTTCCGTTCCTGCTGCTCATCATGGCCACGCTGCGACTGCCTTTGATAAATCCGTCGCCGGTCTTCGGCCTTGCACTTTTGCTCGTCGTGTTGCTGCTCGGCGTCACGAAATTGTTTTCACTCGACTGGATGCCAGCCGTTGGCCTCGCGTGCGTGACCGCGCTCGAATGCGCGTGGCACTTCAATCATTTTGATCCCGCAAATCCGAACCAGCCGCTGAATCTGGTTTTGACGTGGTATTTGATTTTCTTCGCCATGTTCGCGCTATTCCCATTTTTATTCTTGAAACAATTTTCCGGCAAAGTTGTTCCGTGGGCGACTGCGGCGATGGCCGGACCGCCGCAATTTTTCCTCATCCACCGATTCGTGTCCGCCGTTTATCCGAATCAAATGATGGGATTGTTGCCCGCCGCATTTGCGATTCCCGGATTGTTGAGCCTCGTCGCCGTTCTGGAAAAAATTCCCGCCGAAAACAAATCGCGCATGACGCAACTGGCGTGGTTCGGCGGCGTGGCGTTGTTTTTCATCACGCTGATTTTTCCGATCCAGTTCGACCGCCAGTGGATCACCATCGGCTGGGCGCTCGAAGGCGCGGCGTTGCTGTGGCTGTTCCATCGCGTGCCGCATCCGGGTTTGCGGCTCACCGGCATCGGCCTGCTCACCGCCGCGTTCGTCCGGCTCGCGTTCAACCCCGCCGTGCTCGAATACCATCCGCGCGCCACAACGCCGATTTTCAACTGGTATCTTTACGCCTACGGCATCGTGACTATCTGCCTGTTCGTTGGGACAAGACTGCTCGCGCCGCCACGCAATCTCGTTTTGAAATCAAATGTTCCGCCGATTCTTGCCGGATTCGGCACGGTGCTGGCGTTCCTGCTGTTGAACATCGAAATCGCCGATTACTTCAGCGCGCCCGGCGCAACACTCACGTTTCAGTTCAGCGGCAACTTCGCGCGCGACATGACCTACTCCATTGCGTGGGCGCTGTTCGCGCTCGTGTTGCTTGTTTATGGCATCCTCAAAAAAATTCCCCCTGCGCGCTACGCCGCGATGGGCCTGTTGTGCGTGACGCTGTTGAAACTTTTCTTCCATGATCTCGCGCAACTCGGCCAGCTTTATCGCATCGGCGCGTTCATCGGCGTGGCGGTGATTGCCATGCTCGCGTCGTTCGCGTATCAAAAGTTTTTCTCCGCCGGCAACAAGGAGAAGGAAACCAAAAATGAAATATCTCAATAATTTCCCGGCAAGTTTGCTCTGCGGCTGTTTGCTCTTGCCCGGCGTTTCCGCAACCGCTGTGAACCTGCCATCCGACTGGCGGCACGAGCAATCGTTCGACGTTTCGGCAACCGGACTTGTAAAAATAAATTTGCCGGTTGAAACGCTCGACTCCGCGCGTCCTGCGCTCGAAGACTTGCGGCTTCACGACGATGCAGGAAATGAAGTGCCGTATTTGATCGAGCGTCCTACGCCGGTTGCGAAAGCCGTGCAAGCAGCAAAATCATTTCAAGTTTCGCTCAACGCAAACACGACCGTCATCACGCTCGAATCGGGACTGGCGCAACCGCTTGACGGCGTCACGCTGGAAAGTCCGGCGATGAATTTCATCAAAGCAATTCGTGTCGAAAGTTCAGCCGACGGCAAAAAGTGGGAAACGCTCGCGCAAGGCCAGCCGATTTTTCAACAGAATTATGGCGCGGCAAATTTGAAAATCTCATTTCCGCCGGCCGTTTCAAGATGGATGCGATTGACCGTGGATGACCAGCGTTCACAACCGGTTCCCTTCACCGGCGCGCTCGTCCATGCGGCCACGGGCGAGCCTGCGCCCGGAGAATTGATTCCCATCACAATTTCTGAACGTGACGAAAATCCCGGTGAAACTCGGCTCGCGCTGAATCTTGGCGCGGCGAATTTGAGCATCGCATCCGTCCAGCTTGAAACCGCTGAGCCACTTTTCATGCGTCAGGTCTCAATTGCCATTCCGCAAATTTCGGAAGATTCCATCCGCGAGCTAACTATCGGACAAGGCACGATTTATCGCGTGGCCGTTGAAGGCCAGACGCCTTCCGAAAATCTTTCCGTGCCGATGGAAAATGAAATCCATTCACGCGAATTATTTTTGTTCATCAAAAACGGCGACAGCCCGCCGCTGCCGATTTCTGCCGTGCGCGTGGAACGGCGTCCGGTTTATCTCGTTTTTCACGCGCGGCAACCTGGCGCATATCATCTGCTCGCCGGCAACATTCATTGCGCCGCGCCGAGTTATGATCTGGCCGCGCTGGGGATGAATCTCAAAGATTTAGCAGTTTCATCAATCAAAATTCCGCCGCCATCGGACAACCCGGATTTTCGTGCGCCGGAAGTTTTGCCCGGAATTGAAGTGGCTGGCGCACCGCTCGACGTTTCCGAATGGAAATTCCGCAAACCGGTGAAAATTTCCAGTGGCGGTGCTCAACAAATCGAACTCGACCTTGATGTGCTTGCGCACGCGCAGCCGGACTTCGCGGATTTGCGTGTGCTGCACAGGAGCAATCAAGTGCCTTACATCATCCAGCGCACGTCCATCAGCCGCACGCTCACGCCGTCGGTCACGGCGACGAACGCCACGAAAAATCCGAAATTGAGCCGCTGGATCATCAAATTGCCGCGTGCCGGCCTACCGCTTACGCGGATGACTTGCATTACGCAAACACCGCTGTTTGAACGCTCGCTGTCGCTTTACGAAGAACTTACGGATGAGCGAGGTGACATATATCGCCGCGCATTGGGCGGCGCGACTTGGACACAAACCCCGGAGCGCCGGTCGAAAGAATTTGCGCTGACACTGGACAGCGTGCCACAGGGCGACACGTTATTTCTCGAAACGGAGAACGGCGACAATCCGCCGGTTGAACTGGAAAAATTCACGGCATTTTATCCGGCCACGCGCATTTTGTTCAAAGCCGAATCCGACGACGAACTTTATCTTTACTACGGCAACCCGCGCGTTTTGTCGCCGAGTTATGATTTGAGCCTCGTTGCCGGACAACTGCTGGCGGCGGACAAAAAAATCGTGGCGCTGTCTGATGAACAGCAACTCAAAAAGTCTTCGTGGCGCGAAAATGAAGTGCCGGGGAAAGGCGGTGTGATTTTCTGGGGAATTTTAGCAGTGGTTGTTGTGGTGCTGCTCGTTGTTATTGCAAGGTTGTTGCCAAAATCGCAGACGTCGGCATCGTAACAATTTTTCTGCTTTCTCATTCGCCAAAAATCCGCGACATACGCCAAATCTGCGGTTAAAATAATTTCATGGGCGAACTCGACAAGCAACTTGACACGTTCCTTCGAAAAAGGCCGAAGCTCGGCAAAGGCGTTTATCTTGCCAAAACCGCCATCGTCATCGGTGACGTGACGCTCGGCGCGCATTCGAGCGTGTGGTATGGCGCGGTGTTGCGCGGCGATATCAACCGCATCGTCGTCGGCCATCACACGAACATCCAGGACAATGCCGTGCTGCATCTCGCGGACGATTTTCCGTGCATCGTCGGCAACTGGGTCACCGTCGGCCACGGCGCGATTGTCCACGCCTGCACCGTTGGCGACGAAACGCTCGTCGGCATGGGCGCGGTGATTTTGGACGGCGCGGTCATCGGCAGGCAATCGCTCATCGGCGCGAAGGCGCTCGTGACACAGGGAACAAAAATTCCGCCCGGCTCGCTCGTCCTCGGCGCGCCGGCGAAAGTCGTCCGCAAACTGTCAAAGGAAGAACGCGCCGGACTGAAATGGTGGGCGGAAAAATACGTGGACAACGGAGCTTACTGCTTGAAAAATAAAATCAATGTCGGCGAAGTTATGAAAACATAAGAGAAAAAGCTCGCCTGCAAGTTAATAAAGGGGAAAATGTGACCCTCGAAAATGGACACCAAGAATGCAATTTTAATTTTTCTGGGGATTGCTGCGCTTCTTGTTCTAGCCTTTTTTTCGATCTTTCGCTACCGAGGAAAGTTCTCCATCAAAACCAAACTCGGTGAAGTGAGTGCCGAAGGTGAAAATGCACCGCCCAGTCTTATTTCCGTAGAAAAACAGTCTCAAGTTAATGAGTCTTCCACACAAAAAATAAGAGGCGGGACTACCGAAATAGGTCAGGTGGGCACTGGAGCAAATGTTTTTGTCGCGCAGCCAGGATCAAACATCATTGTTCAAACAGGTGAGAGGGCGATTCCTGTTCGGTCGGAGGAGAAGCAAATAGATGCAAAGTTATCAGAATCAACTGTAGTTTCGGCTGCTGAAACCAAACCTACTTCTCTGCCAATTCCTATTCCGGTCAAAGACACTTTTGACAACGAATGTGATACACCTCCGCCGACGACGACTTGGGTAGGACGTGGCGAGGAACTCTTGTTGATGGAGCGCTCGGAGACAAAAGTGATTGCGATTACAGGTATCGGCGGACAGGGTAAATCAACCTTGGCTGCAAAATTTTTGGTTAATACAAAAACCCCCACCCTCATTCAGGATTGGCGTGACTGTAAGGAGGAGAGCAACACTCTTCATACGCAACTTGTTCGGATTTGAAATATTTCCTTCATGGGTTGACTTTGGATACGGTGCTCAATCCAAAAGAAATTTTGTCCGCCAGAGGCGGGTCGTATTATGGCAATATTGGTCGGTGTCTTTTCTTTAAGGGTGATTTTGAAAACGCACAACTCTGCTTGATCAAGTCTGCTTATTCGTTGGAAAAGGAGAGGGGCGAATTGTTGTTGCTCAACCAAGGTTACGCTGGGCTTTGGTTGGGGGAGTTGCTTGAAAAGCGACAAGAATCTAGGACGGCGTATGTCTGTTACATGCGAGCCGCTAATAAGTGGAAACTTGTTTCTCCTCCTCGTGCGGAAAAAGCTCTGACAGCGGCTCAATTACTTTCAGACAAAGACAAGCAGCTCTGTGACTTGAAAGACTGGGAGATTGAGCGCATTTACACGGACTGGCTAGATAAGGTTGCAGTTTTCACATCGGTAGCTTGATTTTTGGTGTGTTGCACTGGCGTTGAAAATTATCTTCGCAACATTCCCGGCAGGCCGCCGCCCATTTTGCCCATCATTTTCGAGAATTTGCCCATCTTCTTCATCATCTGCTGCATTTCACCGAATTTGTTCAGCATCGTGTTCAGTTCCGTCACGCTCACGCCGCTGCCCTTGGCGATACGGATGCGGCGCTTGGCGTTGAGGATTTGCGGGCTGCGCCGTTCCTGTGTCGTCATGCCGCAGATCATCGCCTCCATGCGCTTGAATTCTTTTTCCTGCTTGCCGATATCCATTTGTTTCAACGCGTCCCCGCCGCCGGGCAGCATCTTCACGACGCTTTCAAGTGAACCGAGCTTTTTCATCCCACGCAATTGCTCCAGAAAATCCTCCAGCGTGAACTGGCCTTTGCGCATCTTTTCTTCCATGCGCTTCGCGTCGTCAAGGTTCACCGCTTCGGCGGCGCGCTCGACGAGGCTGACGACGTCGCCCATGCCGAGAATTCGCGACGCCATGCGTTCGGGATGAAATGGTTCGAACTCGTCGAGCTTTTCGCCGACGCCCATGAACTTGATGGGCTTGCCGGTGACGGCCTTCATGCTCAACGCCGCGCCGCCGCGCGCGTCGCCGTCGAGTTTCGTAAGAATCGAACCGGTGATTTGCAGCGCCGAATCAAAGTGCGTGGCGACGTTCACGGCTTCCTGACCGGTCGCGGCGTCCAAGACGAGCAAAATTTCCTGCGGCTTCACAAGGTCGCGCAGGCGCACGAGTTCCTGCACCAGCGGCTCGTCTATCTGCAAACGCCCGGCGGTGTCGAAAATCAAAACGTTACGGTTATTCACTTTGGCAAAATCCAAGGCTTCGCGCGCAATTTTTAAAACGTCCGTTTCGCCGCGCTTCAGGAAAACCGGAATTTCAATTTGTTTGCCGAGCGTTTCCAGTTGATCCATCGCCGCCGGACGATACACGTCCGCCGCGACGAGCAATGGCTGACGTCCATGCTTTTGCAACAGCCGTGCGAGCTTGCCGCTCGAGGTCGTTTTGCCGGAGCCGTGCAAGCCGACCATTAAAATTGAACTCGGATTGCCGTCGAGCTTCAGCGCGGCGTTGGTCGAGCCGAGCAAGTCCACAAGTTCGTCGTGGATGATTTTGACGATTTGCTGGCCGGGCTGGACGCTGGCGATGACTTCCGCGCCGAGCGATTTAGTTTTTACGCGCTCGATGAAATCGCGCGCGACCTTGAAATTCACGTCGGCTTCGAGCAACGCCATCCGAACCTCGCGCAAGGCGTCGCCGACGTTGCTCTCGGAAATTTTTCCGAGGCCGCGCAGATTGCGAAAGGCGTTTTGTAGTTTGCCGCTTAAGGAATCGAACATTTTTCTATTTTACCGCAGAGAGGCGGAGACGCAGAGGAAATTTTATGAAAATGGTGGTATGAAATTCAATCCAGTTTATGCCGCTCATGGGTTTCAGCACGCTGATCGCCGGATCATTTTCTGCGACCGTTGCCGGCGGTTGCTTCATGAGCACCGTCTCCCCGTTTTTGGGGATTCACTCTTGCTACGTGTTCAACTAATCTCTCGGCGAGCACATCGCATAGAATCAACATGAACAAAATCATTATTCCATCTAAAAAGGGCAAACAAGGTATTGGTGCCGGCGTTTGGAACTTGGGTCCTGGCCGGGATCCGTTTGGCGGACCGACGCGTCGGGAAATTCCTATTTTGGACCGCATCCCTTTGTTGGCTGCGGCAGGCGTCACCTACGTTGAGGCGCACGACGTCGAAATCCCTTCAAGCGATGTGACGAAGGCAAAAAAACTTCTGAAACAATATGGCTTGAAGATGGGCATGTATACGCCGTCGTTTTTTGCCGAGCCGATTTTCAAGGATGGAGGCATGACGAGTAATGACCGCACAGTGCGCAAGCAGGCGTTACAAAATGCCCTGCAAGCGGTTGATGTCACGGTTGAACTCGGCGCGGAAGTCATGGTGTTTTGGAATGGCCGCGAAGGTTTTGATTTTGTGCTGGCCAAAAATGGGCAGGATTCGATTCGGCGCTTGATTGAAGGTTTCAACGCCGTGGGCAAATACGCGCTGGGAAAATACGGCAAAAAATCGCCGCGCTTTGCCATTGAGCCGAAACCGAACGAACCGCGCGCAAATATGTATTTGAGCAGCGTGGGCGAGGCGCTCTACCTCATCAGTCGTCTGGATCCTGCCGTCCAGCCATTGTTCGGATTGAATCCTGAAACCGCGCACAGCCGCATGGCTGGTTTGGATTATGTTTGGGACGTGGAACTTTGTCTGGAAGCCGGCAAATTATTTCACATTCACCTGAATTCACAAGACACCACCCGCTACGATCAGGATTTGCCTTTTGGTTATATGGAACCGTTGAAAGACCTGGCCTTGTGCGTAGTGCTTCAGGACGCGAAATGGGAAGGCATCCTCGCCTTCGATGTCAAGGCACCGCGCACCGACCGGCAGGAGGACATTGCGGACATCCTGCATACCAGCGCCGCAAATTTGCAGCGTTTATGGGCCAAGGCCATCAAGGTGGACCGGAAGAAAATAGCCGGGTTCCGTTCAACCCAAAGATATACCGCTTTGGCTGGCTATCTGGCCAAGTGCCTTTATTAAAAAACTTACGATCCCGGCATGATTTATCTCGGCATCGATTGCGGCACGCAAAGCACGAAAGCCATCGCCTTGGATGGTGACACGGGGAAGATAATTGCGTCCGCCACACAAAGCTACGATGTCCTGCCCGGATTGCCGCCCGGGCACATGGAGCAACATCCGGCCGTCTGGATTGCGGCCATGGATTTCACGATTCAGAAGGTTCTGGAAGGCTTGGGAGCCAGACGCAAAGAAGTTCGCGGCATCGGGGTGTCGGGACAGCAGCACGGGTTTGTTGCCTTGGACAATCAGACACAGGTGATTCGCCCGGCCAAACTGTGGTGTGACACCTCCACGGTTGAAGAATGCGATCTTTTTCGGACTCACTTTGGAGATTCACGTTTTTTTATCGAGAGAGTCGGGCTCGATATGCTTCCCGGTTTCACGGCGCCCAAAATTTTGTGGCTTAAACGCCATGAGCCGGAGAATTTTGCCAGGCTGACCACTGTCTTGTTGCCGCATGACTATCTGAACTTTCACCTGACGGGGAAATTCCGGATGGAATATGGCGATGCTTCGGGCACCGCCTTGTTGAATGTCCGTAGCCGCACATGGGAACAAGAAATTCTAAAATTCATTGATCCGAGCCTGCCTGAAAAGATGCCGCCGGTTGCCTCCTCGCGGGAAGGCATCGGGCTGCTGAAGCCGGAACTCGTCGAGCGTTGGAATCTATCGCGTGAAGTCATGGTGAGCGCGGGCGGAGGCGACAACATGATGGGAGCCATCGGCACGGGTAACATTGTTTCAGGCCGGGTTACGGCCAGCATCGGGACTTCAGGGACAATTTACGCCTACACCGAAAAACCGGTGATTGATGTCAAAGGTGAAATCGCCGGTTTTTGTGACAGCACCAACGCCTGGTTGCCACTCCTTTGCACGATGAACGTAACAGTAGCGACCGAAGCCATACGGAATCTCTTTGGTTGGTCGGTCAGCGAACTGGACGGTGCGATTGAGAAGGCACCAGCCGGTGCGGAGGGTCTCATTTTTCTCCCTTATCTTCAGGGCGAACGCACTCCCAATCTGCCGGGTGGCAGCGGAGTTTTTCATGGCCTGACCACTCGCAACATGAAGCCCGCCTTGCTTGCCCGTGCCGTCATGGAGGGCGTGACTCTGGGGCTGGCCTACGGCTTGGAACGCATGCGGGAACTAGGCGTTTCCCCGGCGGAAATCCGTCTTACGGGCGGAGGCAGTAAAAGCGCCGTTTGGCGGCAGATTTGCGCTGATATTTTTAATTGCCGCGTCGTTACCCTCGCCGAAGCCGAAGGTGCGGCATTGGGTGCTGCGATTCAGACATTGGCAGCGGTGCAAACGGCCAAGTCGGTCAATGAGTGGTCGGCTAGTATTGTGCAAGTTAATCTCAATGAAACAGCGGAGCCTGATAAAAAAGTCCGTTTTGACTACGCTAAAGTCCGACAAAAACACACATCACTCACCCAAACACTTGCCCATCATAAATTCCTGTAACCCCCAAACCAACCAAAACAAAAAAATCGTATGAATTTATGTCACGATTAAATCCCTATATTATTCTGCTCACACTCACTGCCACGCTGGGTGGGCTGCTGTTTGGCTATGACACGGCCGTCATTTCAGGAGCCGTGGACAGTTTGAAGACATATTTTATTGATCCACGATTTACTGATCTAACAAATCCCGACCAGGCGAACGCCGCGAGCGCCTTGAAAGGCTTCGTGATTTCCAGCGCGCTCATCGGTTGTATCGTGGGCGGCATCATCGGCGGCTGGGTGAGCACAAACATCGGACGGAAACGCGGATTGATTGTGGCCGCGATTTTGTTTTTGATTTCCGCGCTGGGTGCCGCTGCGCCGGAATTTCCATTCGCACCGGTTGGACACGGTGGCGCGGGCTATATCTGGTATTTTGTTTTTTACCGGATTCTTGGCGGCATCGGCGTCGGGCTGGCCTCGATGCTTTCGCCGATGTATATCGCAGAAATCGCGCCCGCGCGGATTCGCGGCAACCTGGTCGCATGGAACCAAATTGCCATTATCTTCGGCATGTTGGTGATTTACTTCGTCAACTACGGCATCGCCAAAGCTGGCGACAGCGAAACGTGGCTCAACACCATCGGCTGGCGTTATATGTTCGCGTCAGGCGCGGTTCCGGCGCTGGCATTTTTGCTGCTGCTGTTTTTGGTTCCCGAAACGCCGCGTTATCTAATGTTGAAAGGAAACGAAGCCAGCGCGCGAGCTGTGCTGAACAAATTGGGCACGCCCGCCGAAGCCGAACAGGAAATGGCCGAAATCCGCGCGTCACTCGCCGAACATCATTCCGGCAAGATGTTTTCGTTCGGCATGCTGGTCATTTTCATTGGCATCATGCTCTCGGTGTTCCAACAATTCGTCGGCATCAACGTCGTGCTCTACTACGCACCGGATATTTTCAAAGGCATGGGCATGAGCACGAATGCGTCGTTGTGGGAAACGATCATCGTCGGCGCGGTTAATCTTATCTTCACTGTCGTGGCCGTTTTGACGGTGGACAAATACGGTCGCAAGCCGCTCCAAATCATCGGCGCGCTTATAATGGCCGCCAGCATGATCGCCCTCGGCACCAATTTCATGCTGCATGGCGCAGGCATGGTCGCGCTGGTTTGTATGTTGGGCTATATCGCCGGTTTTGCAATGTCATGGGGGCCGGTCACATGGGTTCTATTGAGTGAAATTTTTCCGAATCAGATTCGCGGTAAAGCGATGGCCGTGGCCGTGGCCGCACAATGGATCGCCAATCTCGCCGTCAGTTGGACGTTCCCGATGCTGGATGGCAATCCCGCTTTGGTCAGTCACTTCAATCACGGTTTTGCTTATTGGATCTACGGTGCGATGAGTATTCTGGCTGCCCTGTTTGTCTGGAAAATGGTGCCCGAAACCAAAGGACGCTCGCTTGAACAAATGGAGAAACTGTGGCCGGTTCCCGAAAAAAGCATTGAAATATAAAAACGGTCCCACCTTTGAGAAGTTGCCGGCTGAATATCGCCCGGTTTCTGAAATGTGCGAGGCGTTGCCTTATGACTCCTGGACGATGGAATACCGCCCTGAATTGAACCAAAAACGTTAATCATGCTGTGAAGATGACAACTTGCCTTCCAATGTAGTTTTATCATGAATAAGTTTAGTGCCTGTGCCCACCATCTTTAGATAAAAATCACTGGGCAGACCTTCATAGGTCACAAATTTGGATTTTTGGCCAACGGGGACATCATTAATACATTTAAAAATAGCGGTGCCTTCGTCCACTTCATCGAACATGGCCACGTAAACCATGGAAACGTTGGCTCGTTTTGCCTCGCGAAATTGTGACCATAAAAATTGTCCGCGCAATCGTGGAATTTGATCGGATGGGCCATCCTTCATGTTATGCCAGCTAAATCCCGGGAAAACCACGGGCAACAAATCAATCCCGCGTTCGCGACACCATGCCAAATCCGGTTTCAAAATGTTTTCTGCATACTTGGCCGCACCAGCCGGACTCGAATAACGCCCCACGGTCCAGGGACTGATGATGTCAGCCATCGCGAGTATGTCGAGTAACGCCGGATCGCTCACGGCATCACCCTTTAATTCGCGCCAATTCGTCGGAACCCCCAGCATCACGGTGCAACCGTCATTTTTTAAAAATTCAACCAGCCGGCGGCATTCAGCCAAAGTATAATCGCGACGGTCGTTGAAACCAATGCCCCAAATGGCGACGACAGGTTTGCCGCGATGATTCAGATAGGCGGGATCTTCGGTTATAACCATTTCGTTTCTAAGAGCGCGCCAGTCGTTTATCACATCGTCAATGTGTCCGGCAGGAAGACCGCTTAAATCATACATGACAGCATACGCCCGACCGTGAAGATTGGCTCCTTCACGGCAATTGGCCAGGACGGTATTGCAATGTTCCAGACTCGCCTGATTACGTAGGCCATTGGCGAAACGCTGAACGAAAACGCCATCAATGCCGTAATCCTGCATCCACTGGAAATGCTTCAATACGGTAGGTTTCTCAAATGAGCTGAAGACTTCGGCCGGACTTCCGTCCGCCATTTTGAAATCGGTGGGGAAGCGCTGATTTGTGTCCAGTTCGGAAACGTCCGGCCACAAATCCACCTTGGCATTGCCATCCGCGAACGGGCCATAATGTTTTGTCCAATGCCGCCAGCCCTGTTCTGAACGGCCATCGCCCGGAGCTCCAAACCACCCTTGATAACCACACATGACCTTGCCAAAAAGTGTTTTTGTATTTACACCCTTTATGACGGGTCCTTTGTAAGGCGTGATGGCAGCAATACTAACTTCGTCCACATCGAAACTTGAATTGCCATCGGCGGTGTTGACCAAAGCAAAATGGCGCGCAAGCTGAGCAACTGAATTTGAACCCTGAAAAAAGGCAAGATTGGTTGCCGAAGTCGTAAATGCATTTCCATTCGGATCCGACAGTTGCAGATTATAATTCGCGTTAGTTTCTCCCCAATCGCGTCCGACAAACCGGAACCGATACCAGGCATCCGGCGAAACAATCTTCATTCCCGAGATGGGTTTCCAAGAAGTTTTGCCGTTTGAGCCGGAAGAAATCCCCCATCCTTTTCGTGCCTCATAGCAAAGAGTCAACGGTGGATTAGTCGGTGACGCGGGGGTAATTTGCAGGGTGAACTGACCATTGGTCGCGTTCTGCGTCCTGAAAAATAATTCAATAGAGAAATCGGAAAGTCCTTGGGCCGGCTTGTTGGGAACAGTTAGGTTTCCCTCAAATGTCCCGCCATTAGAACTTAGGCTGGCAAATCTTTGAGTAGCATTGGCTCCGCCAGAATTTTGGATTGTTACCCCTTGGGTCTGGCTCCAAATCGTCGAGGAATTAGAGGTTTCAAACGAATCTTGCCCAATGATTTGCGCGGTGGCACTGACAGCGAAAACGAGAATTATCGCTGCATAGCATTGAAATTGAAACGCTCTTGGCATTGTTTTTGAATACATTCAAAGATATAAAATTCCAACTTAAATAAAACCGAAGAAACGATTAATAATAGTTCTTTAAATAGTTCTATCAACACCCCTAAAGCGGGGATGCTTGAGTGCCGATACAACGAGAATGTTGTTTAGTCCCATTGATCACTGAATCGTAACGGATGTCATTACGTTGGCGTCAAAAACAATCCTTCGCAAAAATCACAACTGGAGTCGAACGCCGGATTTTAAGGCCGTCCCGTTTCAAATGTTTTTGGGTCTATGGCCATGGCGGATGGCGGGAAATCGGTCGGATTTGATCCCAGCTCTTTGTTGGGAGTGTCCCCCATTTCCAGTTCGAGTGTGCCGCCGTTGATGATGTCGGCGTGGCTGATCCAGATTTTCTGCCGGGGCTGGCCGTTGAAGTGGATGATTTGAATGTATTTATTGTCTTTGGAATTGTTCCGGCAAATGATGCGCAATGTTTTGTCGTTGGGCAGGTGAATGGTGATGCGGTCAAAAACCGGGCTGCAAATATCGTAGATCGGCACGCCGGGCGTGACCGGATATAGACCCATCATGGAGAAAACGACAAACGCACTCATGCCGCCACCATCTTCATCACCGGGCATTCCCAAGGTCGTGTCCGTGAACCAGGTGTCGAGCAACATGCGAACGCGTTCCTGGGTTTTCCACGGCGCGCCGAGATAGTTATAGATGAAAGGAATGTGCAGGCTGGGTTCGTTGCCCATGGAGAACTGTCCCACTAGGCCGCTAGCATCGGGAAACTTGGCCCAGAATTCATATTTGCCCATGCCCAAAGGTTCGCGGAAAAGTTGGTCCAATTTTGCCTCGGCTTGGACGCGACCGCCCATCAATTCAAACAATCCCTGCAAGTCGTGTTGAACGTCCCAATCGTAGGTGTAGCCGTTGTTCTCGGTGGTATAATCGCGTCCGCCCTGACCGCCGGAAAATCCGGGATCGTAGGGTTCGATCCAGTTGCCGTCGGCATCTTTCGGCCAGACGTGGCCCTTATCCTGACGGAACACATTTTTGTAATCGCCGGCACGTTTCAGGAAGAACTGATAATCGGCGTCGTTGCCCAGCGAACGCGCGAGTTGCGCGGCACACCAGTCATCGTAACTCTGTGCCAACGTGACCGAGACTGTCTGGCGCCGCTCGCGGGGATGAACCCGGGCAACAGTTTCTTTCTCGCCCGGATGAAGCGCGGGCATATAACCGTGTTCTGCAAGAAAATCGTCCAATGAACATTTCGGACCTCTGCGCCACGGCAACCAAGTGCCTTCGACAGAATTTTTCTTCACGCCGGCATAGGCGGTTGAGAGGTCGAAATTGGTGATGCCTTTGGCCCAGACATCGGCCATCCATGCGGCAATGGGGTTGCCGGTCATACATTCATGATTGCCCCAGAGGACGGCAAACTGCGGCATCCATCCTGACTGCTCATACATGCGGACGTAGGACTGGGCTTTGTCGGCTTCCATTTCAGGGTTCAGCAAAGTCTGCAACGGTTCCAAGGCTCGGTAAGTATCCCACAGCCAGTTGTCCACATAAAACGGGCGCACGTCCTGATGCACTTGATGATCAAAAGCGCTGTAGTATTCTCCATCCTCGGTGATGTTGACCATCCGTTCGTAGCAACGATACAGCGAAGTGTAAAAAACCCGCTTTTGTTCCGACGTGCCGCCTTCGACTTGAATCTGGCCGAGCACTTCATTCCAACGATCCTTGGCGCTGCGCTTAATGTTGGCGAAGTTCCATGCAGGAATTTCCTCCCGTAAATTTTTCTTCGCCTGTTCGACACTGATAAATGAAATACCGTAGCGAAATTCCAAAATCCTTTGCCCGGTTTGCGCTGAAATGGTCAAACGATTTCCGCTGTCACTGCTGCCCGTTTCAATCTTAACCGGCGCGCTGAACTCCCCGTAAACATATGCCTGCATAACGCCGGGAGACATTTCTCCTTCACCGGTGATGCGCTCCATGCCCGCAACACCATTGTCGCCATGAGGGGAAAAATTGCCGCCCCGGCGATTTGCCAGCAACACGACGGGCTTGCCGGAAGGGAATGTGAAACGAAAATAACCGCAATGCGCGGTGGGCGTGAATTCGGTCTGGATCAGTGAGTCGTCAAATCGGGCGGAATAGTAATAAGGCGTCTCCACTTCCTGATCGTAAGCTGCCGGACGATCCCACGCGTCTGGCAAACCGTCACTGGGCATCAGCCAGAACAATTCGCCCAAGCGATGTGAAATTATCGTCAGCGGAAATGAATGGATTTGATCATCCAATTGATCCCGTCGAACGGGATAAACCCGCACCATGCTATCAGGCAAAGAAACGGTCGGGCGCGTTGGTTCGAGCATAAATCCCTGTCCGCCCATCGAGGGATCAACATATTCGACCTGGGCTTGTGCCAGACTGGTTAAGCAAAACGCCCCAACAGCCAGAAATCGGGCAATAGTATTTTCCATGATCATTTTTCAGCGATGATGCGGATTGGAATATGTTGGGAAACCGGAATTTCTCCGCGCAACATTTTCCCGGCCTGACCGGTCAACCAAAGGTAGTAATCCGACGGCAGGCCTTCGTAGGAAACGAATTGTGCATCCTTTGGCGGCTGGCTGGTGCATTTGAAAATCGCTGTGCCTTCGTCCATTTCATCGAACATGGCCACATAAAACATCTTTGCACCGGAATCGAGCGCGGTGCGAAATTGATCCCAATAGAACCTTCCATTTTGTCGCGGGATTTGATCGATTGGGTGGATGCCGCCAAACTCCGTTTTGCTCAAGTTATACCAACTGAATCCAGGATAGATACAGGGCACATATTCAAGATGGCGTGCGTTGCACCAAGCGATGTCGGCTTTGACATGGGTCGTATAACGGGCCATTTCCTGATGCAGTAAAGGTGTGAAGCGTTGCACCATCCATGGCATGATGATGTCCGCTGAGGTCATCACCTGATGCAGGTAAGGATCAGGCAGACAATCCACATCCAGCTCGCGGAAATACGTCGGCACGCCGAGCATGATCGCACAGCCGCCATAATGCGGGTCATTCTTAAGAAAATCAATGAGCTTTTCGATGCCGATGTTGCGGATGTTGTAAGGCCGGTCAGGAAAGCCGAGTCCCCAGATGGCGACCAGTGGTTTTCCGTGGTCGTAAAGGTAAGTTTGGTTTGTGCCTTGCGATGTGATCTTCAATTCATCCACCAGTTCCTTCCAGTCCTGGATTATGGATGAACAGTCTTCACCACTGGCTTTCAAGCCGGACAAGTCATACATCACGGCAATGGCGCGCCCGTATTTTTGCGAGGCTTTGAGTGCGTTTTCCAGAATCACTCGGCTGCTTCGGCGGCTTTGTTCCGTGCGCGTGACGCCAAAGAATCGCTGCATAAACACACCATCAATCCCGTATTGTTCCATCCAGCGAAAGTGCAGATCCGTGGTGCTTTCATCCCAGGAACTGAAAACACGCGCCGTTGTGCCGTCTTGGTTTGCAAGCGCGGTCGGATAGGTCGTCGGGTATTCGGAAATGTCCGGCCATAAATCGAGATGCACATGCGTCGCATCCAGTTTACCCTGGTTTCCGTAATGCACCCAACCTTCCCCCGAACCATCACCTTCAGCGCGAAACCAGCCTTGGTAGCCGCACATGACCAGACCTTGATACGAAGGGTATCGCGAGGATGAACTGTGTTTGCTTTGCGCATGAGCCGGATTCAGGCAAACACCCAGTATTACCAGCAATAACAGGATTTTTTTCACAAGACGTTAATGAAGCCAGTTATTAAATTGAGGCGGACGGAGGTTGAAGAGGCTGGCGACCGAAGCGGTGGCCTTTCCAGCCATAAAAGGCGACATAGGCATAGGCGATTAGCGATATGATATGGGAGAATCTATCAGAGTCTTGTGCCCGCCAATATCCCCTAAAACGGGGATGGTTTAATGGTGGAAGTCAGGCTAGTTATGAGAATCAGCAATCATTCGCCAAATCTACCGCGATGTTTCGATGATCCTTTCTTGGACAGCATGAGGAAATTGCCCGCCATTTTAATGGTCAGCTTGAGTCTGGCCTTGTCCTTTGGTGCTGTCGCCGAAGAAATAGATGACCGTGCTTTTCCCGCTTACCACTCTGAATTGCATGTCGTTTATACCAAGGTCGGCGGCACGGAACTGAAGTTAAATGCTTTTCTGCCGGACAATGCCGATGCCCCGGTGGTGGCGGTTGTGGAAATTCACGGCGGCTGGTGGTTTGGTGGAGAAGCAGTTTCACAGATTGAGGGCGTGGGTGGCTGGCAGGTTTTCATGCGCCAAGGTTTGGCGATATTTTCCATCGAATATCGTCTGGGCAAAGCCGGTGGTTTTCCACAAAATATCCGCGACTGTCGGAACGCGATCCGTTTCATTCGCCAAAACGCAAAGCGTTTCAACATTGACCCGAAGCGGATTGATGTGACGGGCGGTTCAGCGGGCGGACACTTGAGCCTCATGGTGGCGATGGTTCCGGAAGATTTTCCTGACGGTGGACCAACGCCCGGGCTTGAGGATGTCAGCGCCAGAGTTTCAGGAAGCTTTAGTTACATTCCGCCCACGGATTTTGTGAGATTTTGGGATCAGGGGCCGGAAGACGTCGTCACCAATTCGGATGGGAAAATTTCCTTTCGCGGGCCGGACGACAAAATTCCATATGATTCGCGTCCACGCTTACGCATTCTATTTCATGGCGTCACTCCAGATACAGATAGTCGCAAGGCCTTTTATACCCGTATGTGTCCGATTGGGCATGTGCGTCAGGAAGTTCCGCCATTGTTGATCTGCGATGGCGAAAAAGATCCCATCGTGCCCGGCCTGCACGGTAAAGAACTCTATAAAAAATTGAAGGCAGTGGGCGCGGATGCAACGTATTGGATTACGCTTAACGGTGGACATTCCTTTCCCGGCGGTGCGGGTTTCGAAAAGGTATTGGACGATTTTATGATGCGCACGCTGCAACTGGATTCCACCCGGAAATAACGGGCAGCATTTTTTCTCCGGTTAATGATTTGATGAACACATATAAAACAAACAGTGCCCAATTTCCCAGCAATCAGTTTTGGGCACTCTTCCAAATTAAGACTTTCCGGCTTCTGAAGATTTTCAGTCTCGCGGTCATTTGGAGTCTTTCGTTGGCGCCAGTTGCCAATGCCAACGAAGAAGGCTGCATTTCTTGCGATGTGCCGGTGGAAGTTACCGGTCAGTTCGCCCATTCCATAAACAATGACGCCGCGGCGATCCAGGGGATGATTGGCAATGATGAAGCGGCATTTCGCAATGAAGTTTACGGCCACGATTTTTCCATTGTGGTTCCACATCTTCCGGTCGGGAAATACACCGTTGTCATCGGCGAAGTGGAGGTTTATTTCAACAGCCCCAACCAACGCATCTTCGATATTTCTATCGGCGATAAAACAGTCGTGACAAATTACGACATCTTCGTGACTGCGGGCGGTGCGAGAAAGGCCGTATATCTGACTGCGGAAATCGAGCATCAGGATGACAGTTTGCAGGGGCCATTGACGGTGAAATTCAGCACGCATACCGACAATGCCAAGTTCAATACGTTCGAAATCAAAGATGCTTTCGGAGCGACGTTGATCAAAACGACGGCCGCCGATCTGGCGGATCCATTGACCGTTGCCAACAACAAGCCGCCGAAAATTTCCGGCCCGGAAATTTGGAATGACTTTTCGCAGCCGGTGGATGCCCGCGTTAAGGATCTCATCCGTCGGCTATCACTCGCGGAAAAGGTGCAACAAATCCGCAACGACACGCCCGCGATTGCGCGTCTGGGCATTCCGACCTATGATTTTTGGAACGAAGCGCTTCACGGTGTGGCTCGCAACGGTGTTGCAACCGTATTTCCACAGGCAATTGGCATGGCGGCCACTTGGGACACGGAGTTGATTCACGCGGAAGGCGATGTCATCTCCACGGAAGCCCGGGCGAAATTCAACGAATACACCCGCGCCCACAATGGCGACAGTCGCAATTGCAGCGGGCTGACCTTCTGGTCGCCGAACATCAACATATTTCGCGATCCACGTTGGGGACGCGGGCAGGAAACCTATGGGGAAGACACTTTTCTGACCGGAACCATAGGTGTTGCGTTCATCCGCGGACTGCAGGGCGACGACCCGAATTACTTCAAAGCCATGGCTTGTGCGAAACATTACGCCGTCCACAGCGGGCCGGAATCCAAACGGCATCGCTTTGATGCCGAACCGCCGGAACGTGATTTTTACGAGACTTACCTGCCGCACTTTGAAATGGCCGTGCGCGAAGGTCACGTCGGCGGAGTGATGGGCGCTTACAATGCTGTTTTTGGCGAGCCAGCTTGTGCCAATCCGCAGTTGATCACAGACATTTTACGCAAACAATGGAGTTTTAACGGTTACATCGTCTCCGATTGTGGCGCGATTGAAGACATCTTTGCCCACCATCATTTTGCTAATTCTCCCGAAGAAGCGGCGACGGCGGCGGTGAAAGCCGGATGTGACATTTGCTGTGGCAGCGACTATAACGCTTTGCTCAGGGCGCTGCAAAAGGGATTGATCACAGAAAAGGAAATTGACGGCGCGCTGACTTACGCGCTGACGGCGCGTTTCCGTCTCGGCTTGTTTGATCCGACGGATAAAGTGCCGTTCGCCCGCATACCGATTTCAGCCAATGATACACCAGCGCACGAAGCCCTGGCGCTCAAGGCGGCGCGCGAATCCATTGTTTTGCTCAAGAATGACGACCTGCTGCCATTGGATCGCAATCGAATTAAACGTATCGCTGTCATCGGTGTAAATGCAGATGCCGTGCCGTTGTTGCTGGGTAATTACAACGGCGAACCTTCGCGCCCGGTGACAATTCTGAACGGCATTAAGCGCGTCGCTGGTGCAAACATTGATGTGACTTATACACCGGGATGTCCGCTGGCTTTGCGGAAAGACGAATCCGATGAGCACGCGAAAAAATTGATCGCGGAGGCAGTCGCTGCGGCGAAATCTGCCGATGTCGTGATTTATGTCGGTGGTATCAGCCCTGATCTTGAAGGGGAAGAATTTGGCGGGGTCAGCCGCTATGACGGTTTCAGCGGCGGCGACCGGACGCGCATCGAATTGCCATCAGTGCAGGAAGATTTACTCAAAGCATTGCATGGCACAGGCAAACCAGTTGTGTTTGTGAATTGCAGCGGCAGCGCCATCGCCATGCCGTGGGTCGCGGAAAATGTGCCCGCGATAGTACAGGCGTGGTATCCTGGCGAACAAGGAGGTCGCGCCGTGGGCGACATTTTGTTCGGCGATGTGAATCCTTCCGGCAGGCTTCCGATTACATTTTACAAAGCGACCACAGATTTGCCCGACTTTGAGGAATACTCGATGAGTAATCGCACCTATCGCTACTTCAGCGGCAAGCCGCTATTTGCCTTTGGCCACGGCTTGAGCTACAGCCAATTTAGTTACCGGAAAGCTTCGTTGAACGGCTCCAGTTTCAGCGTGGGCGACACGGTGAAAGTCACATTCACCGTAAAAAATGCCGGCAAATTTGACGGCGCGGAAGTGACGCAGGTTTATTTTCGGCACATCCATTCCGCATTTTCCCAACCCAGACTGGCGCTGTGCGATTTCAGTCGGATTCAACTGAAGCAGGGTGAATCAACCCAAGTCAGCCTGGAAATTCCGGTTGAGCGTTTCCGTTATTGGGACACGGCAAAAAAGCAGTATGCCATCGAGCCAGACAAATACGAACTGCTCATCGGCGCGGCTTCCGACGACATCCGCCTGCGTCTGCCACTGAAAATTGCCAACGCGCAATAATTCACCTAAGTAAAAAAATAACGATGAAAATTGATATTAAACAAATGTCCCGTCCATTGGTCAGGATCGTCCTGTTATTGATCATCGCAACTATCAGCACGGTCGTTCTTGTGCGGGCTGCGCCCGGTCCAGCCACCGCAATTCAAAGACAAACCGATGGCATTTTGATCAAAACAGAACTGGGTGTACTGCGTTTGCAGGTGTGGTCGGACCGCATTGTTCGCGTGACCTTTGTGCCGGGCGCTGATTTTCCTCCGAACAAAAGCTGGAGTGTGATTGGCGCGCCGGACAAAGTAAAATGGAACTGCCACGAAACCTCGGAAATTGTGTTTGTAGAAACCCGGAGCTTTCAGGCGCGGGTGAATCGGACAACGGGAGCGGTGGGATTTTATGATTTAAATGACCGGTCGATTTTGCAGGAGGCGGCGAACGGCAGAAAGTTTGCGCAAACGTCGGCCCAAGGGGCGGTTGCAACGAGCGTGCGACAGGCGTTTGTGCTGGCACCCGGCGAGCTAATTTATGGACTGGGCCAGCATCAGAGCGGCGTGTGGAATTATCGCGGGACGTCAGTGCATTTGCAGCAGCAGAACATGGAGGTCGGGTTGCCGGTGCTCGTATCGAGCAAAGGTTACGGCCTGCTCTGGGACAATCCAACTGTTACGGACGTGGAGGTGGGCGTGAAAGGAAAAGCGGAGGCCGTGGAGTGGAATTCGGAAGTTGGCGCGGCGGTGGATTATTATTTCATGTTTGGACCGACGGCGGACAACGTGATCCGCGATTACCGCAAATTGACCGGCGCGGCACCGTTGATGCCCAAATGGCTCTGGGGATTCTGGCAGTGCAAGGAGCGTTACCAAACCCAGGAGGAAATAACCGGCATCGTTGCAAAATATCGGGAACTCGGCGTGCCACTCGATGGCATCATTCAAGACTGGCAATATTGGCGGCAGGATGAGTGGGGATCGCACCAATTTGATCCGGCGCGCTATCCCAATCCGGCGGCAATGGTCAAGACACTGCACGACATGAATGTGCATGTGCTCATTTCGGTCTGGCCGAAGTTTGATCTGGGCCTGACCAATCTTGCCGAATTAGAGCAAGCTGGCGCGGTTTATCAACCGATCATCGCCGGGCAAAAATGGTATGATCCATTCAGCCCGGCCGGCCGGCTAATTTATTGGGAGCAGATTTCAAAACAGTTGTTCAGCCTTGGTTTCGATGGCTGGTGGCTTGACGCTTCCGAGCCGGAATTGGGTGGAAACTGGGGCGAGTTTCGCACTCTCCAGACCGCCGCCGGGTTGGGGGTGACGGTGTTCAATGCCTATCCGCTGATGCACACGACGGGGGTTTATCAGGGGCAACGAGCACAAACGGATGCGAAGCGCGTGTGTCTTTTGACCCGTTCCGCCTTCGCCGGACAGCAACGAAACGCAGCGATCACTTGGTCGGGAGACATTAAAGGGAACTGGGATTTTTTTGCAAAACAAATTCCGGCCGGGCTGAATTTCAGCATCAGCGGAATTCCGTATTGGAACACCGATATCGGCGGGTTTTTTAGCGGCAACCCTGCGAATAAGGGATATCAGGAATTGTTCACGCGTTGGTTTCAATTCGGAGCGTTTAATCCAATGTTCCGCGTCCACGGAACAGGAGCGAACAAGGAAGTATGGCGTTGGGACAAGCCGACGCAGAATATTTTGGAAAAATACATCCGGCTCCGCTATCGGATGCTGCCTTATATTTACTCGGTGTCATGGCAGGTGACGAGCGAAGGCGGCACGATGATGCGTCCGCTGATGATGGATTTTGCGGATGACCCGCAAGCGCTGGACAACGGAGACCAATTCTTGTTCGGTCCGGCAGTAATGGTGTGTCCCGTAACGCAGGAAGGGGCTACCAATCGGAGCGTCTACCTGCCAAAGCAGAGCGACTGGTATGACTTCTGGACGGGCAAACGGGAGTCTGGCGGCAGCCGCGTGACGGTGGCTTCGCCGATTGAAACAATTCCTTTGTTTGCAAGAGCTGGAACGATTTTACCACTCGGTCCTATGATACAGTATGTGTCGGAAAAACCCGCAGACCCAATCGAACTGCGAGTTTATCGTGGCTCGAATGGAGCGTTCACGTTGTATGAGGATGAAGGCGACAACTATCATTATGAAAAAGGCGTGCTGGCAACAATTCCACTGATCTGGAATGAGACCGCTGGCATGCTGACAATCGGTGCGCGCCAAGGGAAATTTCCGGGAATGTTGAAGGAACGAACATTCCGTATCGTGTTCGTGAGTGCAGGACATGGGACAGGCGTTGAAGAGACGGTGCCGGTGGATGCCATCGTAAAATACACAGGCGGGTCAGTAGTCGTGAAAGCTGAAAATTTTTAACGAGTGAAAATGTGACTGCTAATATTGCTGTTTTTTGTATGCACAGACAAATGTGCTGCCGCTGCTTGCAGAGATGGTCAGGTTCAATCGGGCGTTTGCGCCACAAGCCGGATTGGTTAGCCGGTATGAACAAGCCTGCGCGTGAAGAAATCTGTTTGAATGGCACCTGGCGCTTACAGGAAGACGAAAACGCAGACATTTCCATTTGATTTTTGACTGTTACCATAATGACCATGAAGTCCAGCCTCCGTTCTGCCAGCGTTCATTTCCGCTTCGTGGGAATCTTGCCCAAAGCAATTTTGGCATGGCTGTTAACGGTGTTGCTCCTGTCGGTTGTCGTGTTGCCTTTACGGGCGGCGGAAGTTACAAATACTTTGGAGATTCAATCCGTCAGTGTGAATGGAAAATCGCTATCTTTCCGGGGCAAGGAAAGCATCAGCCTCGGATCATTTCCTGAAAATATAATTTTCGGTTTTGGGGCGGCTACGAATGCCGTCAAACCACCGCTCCGTTTGCGTTACACGTTGGAGGGATATGAAAATACCTGGCATGAAGCGAGCAGTGAAATGGACCTGAATGTTCGGTTTTATAATAGTTCAGGCGATCAGATCAGCCAGAATATTTATCGCGTCAACGGCGAGAGCACAGGTTGGACTGGCTCGTTGAAAAGTTCTTCGCTGACGCATCGCCGGGAAACCTTGATCGTGCCGCCGCAGGCGGCGCGATTGCTTATCGTGATCTCTTCGGCCGGGCCGCCGGATACCGTCGGCATTTATGTCGTGGCCAATTTGGTTGTGTCAAAATCTTCGGGCAAACTAGGCAATGTGGTCTTGCTTCAATCTCCGTTTGAGGACGTCCAAGACGACCGCACAACCGACGATCCGCCTGTCGGCTGGATGCATGACGGCACGCGGCCCAGCATGGCCAAGATCGTGAAATTCGGGCAGGATCCGCAAACCAAGGCGTTCGCCATTGTGGATGAGGACCCGGCCAGCCACGCCGAATGGCACAATATTTTGGATTCTGCGCCTACTGTGAAACCCGGCGACAACCTAGTGGTGGAATGGAACGAGATGTATAGCATGGGATCGGGCAGCATTCACGAAGCCACATATGGCGGATTACCCGCAGGTCATTACAAATTTCGCGTGCGCGGCGTGGATGTGATGGGCATGTTGATCGGCGTGGAGGCATCGGTGGGTGTTTTTGTCCCCCATCCTTTTTGGAAAACGTCTTGGTTTTGGAGTCTCGCCGCACTCGCGATCACGGCGATGATAATCGGCGTCAGCCGTTATTTCGTCTGGCACAGAATGCGGCGGGAAATGGTTCGTCTTAAACAGCAACGGGCGTTGGAACAGGAACGGTTGCGGATTGCGCACGATATTCACGATGATTTGGGCGCGCGCGTCACACAAATTTCTCTTTTGAGTGCCATGGCCCAGGAAAATCCCGCCTTTCCGGACAAGGCTCGCGCCGACTTCGACAAGGTTTCCAAAATGTCCCGTGAGCTGGTCTTGGCACTTTACGAAACCGTTTGGGCGGTCAATCCGGAAAACGACAATCTGGAGGCGTTGGGGAACTACCTTTGCCAGATGGTGAAACAATTATGCGAGCGGACGCAGCTTCGTTGCCGTTTTCATGTTTTGGACTTGCCGCATGAAGTCCAGGTGTCCAGCCAGACGCGTCATAACATCAGTCTGGCCGTGAAAGAGGCGGTGCATAACATCATCAAACATGCCAGGGCTTCGGAAGTGACCATCCGCATGGCGTTCATCGATGGCTTTCTGGATGTTTCCGTTCACGACGACGGTTCTGGATTTCAACCGGCTGACAATATTTCCGGCAATGGGCTGTCCAACATGAAGCAGCGTCTGCAAAATATCGGCGGCAGTTGTTTTGTCGAAAGCAAACTCGGTCAAGGAACGACAGTTCGTCTGCGTTTGAGGATTCGACCGTCCGTTCAAGGCTCATAGATTTATGACGGTTCGGCGGATTTATTTTTTTGCAATTATTTTTCATGAAAAAATCAGTGGTCATTGTTGAAGACGACAGGGGATTGAGAGAGCAACTCATTCAAATCCTCGAATCCGCACCGGACATAAAATGTCTAAGCGCATTCACCTCTGCCGAGGAGGCGTTGCCACAGATTTTAGCCAAGAATCCCGATGTGGTGCTCATGGACATCAAGCTGCCGGGCATGTCCGGGATTCAATGTGTCGCCGAGATCAAGAAGGTTGTTCCTGCCATGCAGATCATCATGGTCACGGTTTATGAGGACAGTGAACGCATTTTCCGCGCCTTGAAAGCTGGAGCAAATGGCTATTTGGTTAAGTCGAGTCCGCCGGAACAATTGCTGGCCGCGATTCGTGACGTTTATAAGGGCGGAGCACCGATGTCCAGTCACATTGCAAGCAAGGTGGTGAAACATTTTCATCTGGTCGGCAATTCGCCCAGGGAAGCCGAAAATTTGTCGCCTCGGGAACGCGAAGTCCTGGAATTGCTGGCCCAAGGTTTTATTTACAAAGAGATTGGCGACAAATTAAACATCGGTACGGAAACCGTGCGCACCTATGTCAAAAACATCTGCCAAAAAATGCACGTGCGCAGCCGCCTCGAAGCCGTGGCCAAACACCGCTCAGAACATTATTGACCAGAGAAATTTGAGAATGGTGTTACTCCAAAGTGAATTTTGCGGATAAACCGCTTGATGAATCTCCTCCCACAGCGACAGTGTATTCGCCCGGTTCAACCCGCCATTCTTGATTAGCATCCCAAACCGCGAGGTCGGATTGCTTCAGATGAAATGTAATTACTTTTGATTCATTGGAATTAAGATGAATCCGTGAAAATCCTTTTAACGCTTTAATTGGTGTGACTACGCTTGCGGTTTCCTGGCGAACATAAAGTTGCGCCACTTCATCACCTTCGCGCTTGCCGGTATTGGTGATCTTGCAGGAAACCAGCACATCATCGGCACTGTTAGCCGAAGGAGCGGTGACGTTGAGATCATCATATTTGAAAGTCGTGTAGCTCAAACCATGGCCGAAGACAAAGAGCGGCGAACTGTCACCTTCGATATAGGAATTTTTCTTGGAGGGAAAATGATTGTAATAAACCGGCAACTGGCCAACGCTGCGTGGGAACGTAATCGGCAAACGCCCCGCTGGATTGTTGTCGCCAAAAAGTGTTTCCGCGATGGCGCGTCCGCCAAATTCGCCGGGATACCATGCTTCCAGAATTGCCGGAACGTGTTTGGCCGCCCACGGAATCGTGAGGGGTCGGCCATTTTGCAACACCAACACGACCGGCTTGCCGGTGCCGACGAGGGCTTCCAGCAGATCTTTCTGGTTGCCGGGAAGATTGAGGTCGGAACGGTCAAAGCCTTCGCCGGAAATTTTCAGCCATTCACCCATGCCGAGAATTACGATGTCGGCCTTTTTGGCCAGAGTGACGGTCTTTTTGATGTTCTCGCCATCGGAGAAGATCACTTTGGTCTTGGTGGAAACCAGTCGCTTGATTTGTTCCAACATTCCCTCTTTGGAGCTTTCCGTCGCACCTTCGGAATAATCACCCAGCCGGGCGATGTTGGCGTTCGGGCCGATGACAGCGATACGCTCGAGATCCTTTTTCAAAGGCAGAAGACCGCCTTCATTTTTAAGCAGGCACATGGACTGGCGGGCGGATTCGAGCGCAAGATCGGCATGAGCCTGACAGCGACGCACGGTGGAGTCGAGATTTTCGTCCACGAACGGACGGTCAAACACACCGAGCAGAAATTTAACGCGCAAGACTCGCGCGACCGCTTGATTCAATGTAACTTCGGAGACTTTCCCTCCTTTCATTCCATTGATGATGGCGTTTTGAAAAGTCACATGATCGAAATCGTAGAATTGCATGTCCACGCCGGAATTGAGTGCCAACAAAACGGCATTCGTGGATGAATCTACAACGTGATGCGTGTCGTACAGTCGGCGAATCGCGCCCAAGTCAGACAGAACAAAACCTTGAAAGCCCCATTCGTCGCGCAGGACTTTATTCAACAGCCACGGATTTCCTGTGCAGGGAACACCGTCAATGTCGTGATAAGCCGCCATAATGCCCATCGCTTTTCCTTCGCGAACGGCGGGTTCAAATGATTTCAACATGATTGAGCGGACTTCTCTTTCGCCGGCATGAACGGGTGACATGTTGAGTCCGCCTTCAGGGCTGCCGTGGCCGGCAAAATGTTTTGGTTCAGCGATGACCGTGTAATCGGTATTCAGTGAATTGCCTTGCATGCCTTCGACATAGGCCAGACCAAGCTGGCCGGTGAGATACGGGTCTTCGCCAAAATCTTCTTCCACCCGCCCCCAGCGCGGATCGCGGGCGACATCCAAAACCGGCCCCAGAATCATGTCCACGCCGTTGGCCCTGGCTTGGGCGGCGATGGCTGCACCGGTCCGCCGGGCCAGTGCAGGATTCCAGGTTGTGGCCAGATTGATGCTTTGTGGAAAGACGGTTTCGTCGTAGTCCATGTAACCGTGCAGACCTTCTTCGATAAACAGTGCGGGGATGCCGAGATGGTTGGATTTGATGACCCAAGCTTGGACGCGATTGTAGAGTCCGGCGCGGGGGTAAAGATCGTGGATCGAGCCGATGCCAAGCTTTCCGAGATTTTTTTCCGCCAGTTGCAGATTGAAGACGGCGTCTGGTTTTGCGTGCGTTCTGCTGGCTTGCTGATTGGTGTTCAAAAAAGATTCACAGCCGAAATACATATCAAGCTGCCGCGCCTTTTCTTCCAGCGTCATGCGCCCGATCAAGTCTGCAACGCGTGCATCCACGGCAAGGGTCGGATTTTTATAAGGCAGAGGTGCGTCCTGTGCTCTCAAAGATGAAATCTCGCCCGCAAGGGTCGCAGCCATTGCGGTTAGAATCAAAAAAGCCGGATACTTCCTGAAAAGCTTTCGATGGGCTGGCACAATGCCTTTGGAGTTATTAGTCATGTGTTGAGCCTCTATTGTTCAATGCCAAATCGTTTTTGGGTTAGTCCCCGATTTCGGGGATGGCAAAATTAACCAATCACGGCTAATGTGTCAAAAAGCCAGTCGTATAAACTAAAATGAAATTATTAAACAATACGGCCATCCGCCCGCCGAATCATGAGCGCAGTCTTCTAGAGATTTTTGTTTGTAAGATTTAAGAAGTCGTTCTATTTCGTGACGTAAAGCCCCTCTAAGAATGAAAATCAAAAGGCATTCCGCCCAATTTCAAGCATTCATTATCGCAGTTCTGGTGGTTGCCGGCATTTTATCTTGCGGGCAACTAGCGCAGGCGCAGGTCGTGCGGGTCATCAGCGATGCTGGTCCGAATGGTGCGGTTCAATCTCGGTCACCAATAGCATCGCTCGATCCACACAGCGGTTTATTAGAATCATAGTTCAATGAACAATAAACTCTGGCTGCTTAAGACTATTCTTTGCGAAACAAAGAAACTGTTTATTTATAGCATGTGCCAAATACAGGAAAGATGAAAATAATAAAACCAATTACCCGACTCCATTGCCTTCTGATGACTGCAATCATGCTTTTGTGCATTGAGAACAGGGCTTATGCCACTGTTGGTGCAACTACTCCTTTCACGAGTTACGAGGCGGAGTCGGGGACACTTGGCGGCGGTGCTGCTGTGGTGTCTCTGACATCTGCGCCGACGACGCCGTATTCGAGTCCGGAGCTTGAGGCATCGGGCCATGCTTATGTTCAGCTCAATGCCACCGCTCAATCGGTGACGTGGACGAATACTTCCGGCCAAAATTTCACGGCCATCAACGTCCGTTCCTGCATCCCGGATGCGGCAGCGGGAGGAGGGATCACATCCACGATAGACTTGTATGTCAATGGAGTGTTCCGTCAGGCATTCAGCGTCAACTCGCTGCAAAATTATTGTTATGAAGGCACTAACTACAACGGCCAGGCCGACAAAAATCCGGCTGATGGTAACCCGCGCGGTTTTTGGAACGATACACACGCGTTTATCACCGGCGCCGCCGTGGCGCCGGGAGACACCATCACGCTGCAGAAAGATGCAACCAATTCAGCGGCGTTCTACTACATAGATGTTGTGGATTTGGAAGCGCCGCCAGCGCCGTTGACCCAGCCGGCCAATTCGCTGTCCATTCTCAGTTACGGCGCGGTTTCGAACAACATGGCTGTGGACAACACCGCCGCCATCAACAGCTGCTTCAGCGCGGCGCAATCACAAGGCAAAATCGCCTGGATACCGCCGGGCACATTTTATTTCAGCGCCATCAATGGCGGACTCAGCGCATCAGGGATAACGATCGCAGGGGCGGGCCCGTGGTATAGCACGCTCTACCGCGTCACGCCGGCCAATAACTCGCAAGGAGTGGCCAACATCCTCACCACCACTTCCTGCACGGTTTCAAACCTGTTGTTGGATTGCAACGCATCGAGCCGGGCGGGCAACAATAACAATGGCGCCGTCAATTCCGCCGGCAATAATTGGGTGGTGAACAACGTCTGGATTCAACATGCGACTTCGTCCTTCTGGTGCGCGGGCGTCAACGGAATCGCGGAGAATTGCCGGACTTTGAGCACCTGGGCCGACGGTGGCAATTTCAACAATGTGCAAAGCGCCAATGGTATCGGGATGAACCTTACCTACTCAAACAACTTTGTCCGTGGCACCGGAGATGACGCAATGGCCATCAACTCCGTCAATTATAATGTATATGGTGCAAATACTTATTACTACACCACCATGAGCAACATCACATATGTCAACAATACCGCCGTGGGGGCGTGGGGTGGCAAAGGCATCGGGATTTACGGCGGGATCAATGATGTGGTGACGAATAATCTGCTATGCGACACGGCGCGATATATCGGCCTGGGCGTGGGAAAATTTGGCGTGAACGGGTCAGACCTCCTGTCCGCAACCGTGACCGGAAACACCGTCTTGCGCTGTGGCGGCAATGGCTATAGCCAACAGCAGCAGGCCATGATGATCGGGAACGGCGGCGACGGCCAAAGTGCTGGAACAGTCGCGAATGCCTATTGTGCTTCGAATACGATAATTGATTCCCTGTATAGTGCGGTTGGTTTCTCAACCAGCACGAATATAGTCTTTCAATACAATACGATCATCAATCCGGGACTGGATGGGATCGTAGTTGGAGGAGGCAGTTTGGGAACGGGCGTCATTGGAAATGCCATCATCAATTCCAACGCTGTGACCGGTCTCAACGCCGGACAAGTGGCATTCACCAACAGCACCACCGGCTACGCCATCGTTTTCCCGACTGCTGCTGCAAATTACAATTCCATGTCGGGCGTCGTGATTGAAACATGTGCTGAAGGCGGACAGGATATTGGTAACATCGCCAATGGCGATTGGTCGGCCTACAACAGTATCAATCTGACCGGCGCGAATGTTTTTGTTGCGCGGGTCGCCAGCGCCGGTGCCGGGGGCAACATTGAAATCCATCTCGACAGTCCATCGGGAACACTGGTCGGAACCTGTCCGGTTCCGGAAACGGGCGGATGGCAGACTTACTTAAATGCATATTGCAACATCACTGGTGCGAGCGGAACGCATACGGTTTATTTGGTTTATACCGGTGGTGGTGGAAGTTTGTTTAATGTGCAATTCTTTGGTTTCTATTCCGCTCCCCCTTCGTTGTCGCATCAACTGGTGGTGGGCAATACTTATTCCTTGAAAGCATTGGTCAACGGCCTGTATGTCACTGCACCAAACAACGGCTCCAATTCTTTGATCGCCCAAAGCGCCGCAGTTGGCACGGCTGAACAATTCAAGGTCGTTGACGCGGGTGGCGGCAACATCGGCTTTCTCTCCCTGATCAATACCCAGTATGTTACCGCGGAAAATAACGGGGCCAGTCCGTTGATTGCCAACCGGTCGGCGGTCGGCAGTTGGGAGACGTTTACGGAATTCGATGCCGGCAACGGGAACATTGCACTCCGTGCCATGAACGACGGCGAATATGTCACCGCGCCGAACAGTGGCACCAGCCCGTTGATCGCCCAAAGCACCACGATTGGGACGGCAGAATCCTTTACGATCGGATTCGTCAGCGGTGTGGTGCCGGCGACGCCCGCCAATCTGATCGCCACCGCAGGCAATACACAGGCGACCCTGACCTGGCTCGCTTCACCGAGCGCAACCGGTTACAACGTCAAACGTTCCACCACCAGTGGCGGGTCTTACACCACCGTTGCGACCAATTTGAATGGTCTAAGCTTTACCGACACCGGCCTGGCGAATGCAACGACCTATTACTATGTGGTGTCCGCTCAGAATCCCGCCGGGGAGAGCGCCAATTCGCCACAGGCCACGGTTGTACCCGGATCTTTAAGCCGGACCTTCTGGGTGGCCAGCTCCAGCACTTCCGGCAGCGATTCGCCCGGCAATGCACTGGACGGCAATCTCACCACGCGCTGGTCAACCGGCACATCCCAGGTCAATGGCCAGTGGTTCCAAGTGGACATGGGGACGGCCAGCGTGTTTAACAAGCTTATCCTGAATGCCGTCAACTCGGCCAATGATTATCCGCGCGGTTATCAGGTTACAGTTTCCAGCGATGGCATCAACTGGAGCAGTTCGGTGGCCACCGGAACCGGCTCGCCCTCCATTACCACCATAACCTTCGCCAGCCAGGTGGCGCGTTATATCCGGATAACCCAGACGGGAAGCGTCTCCGGAACTTTTTGGAGCATTGATGAGTTCAATGCCATGGGAACATCACCGCTGGCCCCGACCGGTTTGACAGCCACGAACACCTCCAGCACCCAGGTCAATCTGGCTTGGAACGCCGCCGCGGGCGCGTCCGGTTACAATCTGAAGCGGTCAACTACGAGCGGCGGGGCTTACCTGACCATCGCTACAAACTTGCCATACCTCAATTACTCCGATACCGGGCTGACCGGTGGGACGACTTATTACTACGTCGTCACGGCCACGAACATCTACGGTGAGAGCGGCAATTCAAGCGAAGCCAGTGCGCGCCCGGTCTCCACCACCCCGCTGCAGCTCAACTTTGCCGCCAGCGCCGGTCAAATGCAATTGATCTGGCCGATGGATCACCTCGGCTGGCGGTTGGAGATGCAGACCAATCCAATCAATGCCGGCATCGGCACCAACTGGGTGACCGTTCCCGGTTCGACCGGCACCAATCAGGTTTTCATGCCGGTCGATACTGCAAATGGGAGTGTTTTCTTCCGGTTGGTTTATCCTTAAAAATGGCGGCGCTTGTAATTCAGCCAACTTATTTGAACATCATTGATCCATCCATGAGAACAAAACTCTCATTTGCCATTTTTTTTGCCATGCTGGCTGCCATCTACTCTCCTGTTTTAGCGGAGGATATTTCTACTTCTGGTTGGCGGCTTTGGCCGGATCGCGCGGCGACTTGGGAAGATGACACGCTCTATCTTCCCTCTGAAGTAAAGCTCAACGAAATGCCCGTCAACCCGCCGACGGGCGGCTGGCAGGTGCTAAATGATAAAAAAGGCGTGGAAGTCACGCTACCAAGCACCGTCGAAGAACATTTCTGGGGCAAGTTCGGCACGCGGTCTTATGCGCACAACGAAGCCCAGCGCGGCGCGGACACGTCGTTTGAAAACGGAAATTATCCCGGTGTTTCCTGGTGGTGGCGCGAAATTGAAATCCCCAAATTCAAAACCGGCCAACGCGTCATCGTTTCCATTCGCGGTGCGCGCTTGCGCTCCGAAGTCTATTGCAACGGCAAACTCTGCGGTTACACCATTATGACCGAACTGCCATTTCAGGCCGACATCACCGACGCCATCAAGCCCGGCCATCAAGCCCAGCTCGCCATTCGCATCACAAATCCCGGCGGACATCTCGACTGGATTGATTTTGGCTCATCACGTTTTACTTGGGGCAAATATACTTTCCCGCCTTCGCGCGGATTTGGCGGTCTCGATGATGACATTCAACTCGACGTGCGAGATGATGTTTCTGTCACCGATCTCGCCACGATCAACAAACCGGATTTGCATCAGATTCATTTAGTCGCCGAAGTGACTAGCAAGACGAAACCATACAAAGGCAAAGTCAATTTTGAGATTAACCGCGATGGCAAAACAGTCTGGCAAACGAACGCCCCAGTCAAAGTTGCCGCTGGTGAAACCAAAACCGTCGAGCTGGATGCGCAAGTTGATTCCGCCGAACCGTGGTCTTTACAAAGCCCGAATCTTTACAAAGCTCAAGCTGCGCTCAAGGGTCTCAAAGCGAGCGGCAGGAATGTTGATTTTGGTTTCCGTTTCTTTACCGCTGAAAACATCGGTGGCGATGACGCCATTTTAACTTTGAACGGCAAGCGCATTGTCTTGATCTCTTCCATCTCGTGGGGTTTCTGGGGTCGTAACGGGCTTTGGCCGGACAAGGAGATGGGCGAACGCGAAGTTTCCGACGCCAAAACACTTGGCCTTAATTGCCTTCAATTCCATCGCAACATCGGCAAACCCGCCATCCTTGACATTCAAGATCGCGAAGGTCTGTTACGCTACGAGGAGCCCGGCGCCGGAAAGTTCGCGATGGGCGACCGTTACGCGCGCGGAAATTTTGGACCGAACGGTGAATATCTGACCCAGGGTGATGGCAACGACGATCTCAATCCGAAGAAGGATTACGTCCAGCCGGATTCCGTGGACACCAGCGGCAACGGTCCCGATGGCGAGGGCGTTGTATTCTGGGAAAAATACGAAGAGGAAAAAATCATGGAAATGGTCAAACGCGACCGCAGTCATCCTTCGCTTATCATGTATTGCATCCAGAACGAGTCGAGCGACATTGATCTGAACAACCCGCGCATTTATCGTATTTTCCGCCGGATGCACGAACTCGATCCGAGCCGTATCATCACGATGTTTTCCGGCGGCGTGCCTAAAGATCAGGTATTGATGCTGCCTTACAGCGATGAGATTCGCTACGGCAGCAAAAGAATCCCGTTTGCCGGGTGGAAAGATGTCCACACCTGTGGCGGTCCATGCAATTATCTCGATAATCTTTACACCGACCCCCTGCATTTCACCCAACGCCAGCCGGACGCAGACCACAAGGAAATTTGCATCTGGGGTGAAACACTCGGTGCCGCCACGCCGGATGATTATGACAAATTGGTTCACTCTTTCGATACCGACCATCCGACCGGCTACGAGATGGCGGACATGGCCAAAATTCTTAACGGCTATCACCAGTTCCTCGACAGGTGGGGTTTCCGCAAAGCTTTTCCCACTGATTCCTCGCTCTTCCGGGCCATCGGATATCGCACCTATTTCTTCTGGCAACACATTGTTGAGCAGACCCGCATGGACAACGCCAATGACGGCATCGTTATCAGCGGCTGGGAAAGCACCACGATCGACAATCATTCCGGCCTCGTGGACAACCACCGCTTTTTCAAGGGTGATCCGAAAATCATTGCTGAAGCCTGCCAGCCCGAAGTGCTGGTCATCCAGCCACGCCATGTGATTGTCGCCAAGGGCGAAACAAATCTCGTGGATATTTTTCTCATCAACGAAGTCAATCGCACCGGCCCGCAAACTTTGAAGTTGACCGCCAAGCGCCCTGACGGGTCAATTGTTTTCAGCAAGGAAAAATCCGTCAATACGAAAGGCGGCAGTACATACGGTCAGCTTCTGGCTGAAGCCATCGAAATTCCCGCTGCCGATGTTGCGGGCATGTTGACGTTGGAAGCGACGCTGACTCCGCAGAACGGAAGTTTTTCAACTCTGCAACGCACCGGTCAGGTTGAAGTGATTGATGTCGCAGGCGCGCCCATTTTCAAAAATGTCGCCGTGGTTGAACCGGATCAGGAAGTAGAGAACACCTTGTGCGATGTTTTCCACGTCACGCCGACCAGGTTCTCCGTCACCGCTGCTTCAAATCATTTGGATGCCATTGTTCTCGCCAGCAAATTTAATCGGCAGGACTTGGACAACGCCGGATCCTTGAAAAATCCATCGGAAATCTCCAGGGAAGTTTTCAAGGCCGCGCTCGACCGCGTGCGTGACGATGGTACGCGACTTGTCCTGTGGCCGGACAACAACCGCGTGGCCGAAGCTTTTGCCAGAGAACTCGGCAAGCTCAACGTTGTGAAATACTCCGGCAATGTCGGCAACCTGAACGCGCCGTGGTTTGGCAGTTGGAATTTTGTGCGCAAACACTGGCTGCTCGACGGCCTGCCCGCGGATTGCGCGATGGACTGGCGTTACGGCGTCAGCGCTTTCAACGGCCCCGAATGGCTTCGGGAAAAACCGCGCGGCAGCGTTACGGACGGTTACCTGATTGATGCGCCCGACATGGAAGTCTTCGTCGGCTTTGGCGCGGATCACAATACAAACGTCGGCGTTGCCGGCTGCGTGATTCCCTATGGCAAAGGCGAGATTGTATTTTATTCGCTGCCCCAAATGGTGACCGGCTTGCAGCCGGGCAATTACGCAATCCACCCGGCCGTTGATCAACGTCTGCTTGGCAACGCCCTGCGACCCACGCTTTGATAACAATTGAATTAATCTAAACCGAAGGCCGATGCCTATACCTGAACTTCCATTCAATTGAAGGCTTTTACGAAACTATCAGCCATATGTAAGTGATCTGCACATCTACCATTTGATGAAACCTAAAATTCTTCTTCTTCTTCTTTTTATTTTGCCGACGATGGGTCTGTCTGTGCAGGAGTCCAATTTCGTGGGGCGAAATGATGTGACATGGCATTTTCCGGGTAAAAATGAAAATGATTCGATGCCCATCGGCAATGGCGACATTGCGCTGAACGTCTGGACGGAACAGAATGGCGACATCGTCCTGCTCCTCGCGAAGTCCGATGCATGGAGCGAGAATGGTCAACTGCTCAAGTTGGGGCGGGTTCGCGTGAGACTTGCGCCGAATCCATTTATCTCCCCGGCTTCCTTCACACAAATTTTAAAATTGGAGACGGGTGAAGTTCAAATCCAGAGCGGTAAGAATATCGTGCATGTCTGGGTGGATGCGAACCACCCGGATGTTCATCTCGAAGTGCAGACGGAGCAACCTGTCCAGCTTGAAGCCGGATTGGAATTGTGGCGCACAAAATCATATCACCTCGACCAAAGAGCCGTTTCACAGGCGGGATTCTTCGAATGGGGCAGCAACCCGGACGGCCTCGATTTCGATGCGGACACGGTTTTGCCGGCGCAAAATAACCGGGTTACCTGGTGCCACTTCAATTCCCGCAGCATCTATCCGCTGGTGTTTGAGCAGGAAAATTTGGAATCGCTTTTACCAAAATATCCCGATCCGCTCCTGCATCATTGCTTTGGCATAACCATGAAAGGTCCCGGCTTGGTGGCTGGCGATAACCTGACGCTAAAATCATCCGGAGATTCCAAATCATTTCGCCTCGATCTCTATGCGCTTACACAAAAGGCCGGCACTCCGGAAGACTGGCGGGCGGCTTTGGACAAATTGATTCGTTCAACCGACTCCATCAATGTCCGGACAGCATGGAAAGCCCATCAGCAATGGTGGACAAAATTCTGGGCCCGGAGCTGGATTCATGTCAGCGGTTCGCCTGAAGCCGACAAGGTCTCTCAAAGTTATGCCATCCAGCGTTACATGACGGCGTGTGCGGCGCGGGGCGCCCAGCCGATCAAGTTCAACGGCTCGCTCTTCACCGTCGGACACGATCTTCCCGAAGGTGTCAGCTCCACGGGGAATAATCACGATCCCGATTATCGGGCGTGGGGCAATTCCTTCTGGAATCAGAATACCCGGTTGATGTATTGGCCGCTGATCGCCACGGGGGACTCCGATTTGCTCGCTCCGTGGTTCGACATGTATGTCCGGGCGCTTCCGCTGGTGAAAGATAGAACCCGGTTATATTTTCACCATGACGGCGGGGCATTCATCGAAACGATTTATTTTTGGGGTTTACCGAATGTAAATGATTTCGGCTGGAACAACAAAGGTCACGAATTGCAGAGCGAGTGGATGCGCTATCATGTCCAGGGCGGATTGGAAGTGTTGACGCAAATGTTGGATCGCTATGATTATACCGAGGATGCCGGCTTCGCGCGGGAATCACTGCTTCCGATGGCTGACGCTGTGATCACGTTCTATGACCAGCATTGGAAACGTGATTCGGACGGAAAAATTCTCATGGAGCCGGCCCAGGCGATCGAGACCTATCAACAGACGGCCGTCAATCCGACACCGGATATCGCCGGTTTGAAAAGTATTTTGCCCCGGCTGCTTGTGCTGCCGGAGGATTTGACCAGTGAAGCACAACGGAATCTGTGGTCCAAAGTTCTAAAGGATTTGCCGCCACTACCGATGGGCACAACCGCCAACGGCAAGTTGCCACCCAAAGGGAAGGGTGACGCGGATGGAAAACGGGTGATCCTGCCGGCCCAAAAATATGACGAGCCAAAAAACCACGAGAATCCCGAACTCTACACGGTGTTCCCTTACGCGCTTTATGGCGTGGGCAAACCCGATCTGGCGCTGGCACGGGATACGTTCAAGGCGCGGCTTTTTCCCTTTGGAAAATGCTGGGGACAGGATGGAATTCAGGCGGCTTTATTGGGGCTTACCGATGAAGCCAAGGAAGTGGTCTTACAAGAATTTACCTCTTACGGAAACCAGCGATTTCCCTGGTTCTGGTCGAAAAACAGCGACTGGATTCCCGACATGGACAACGGTGGTGCAGGCATGATGACGCTTCAGCTCATGCTCATGCAATGCGACGGCAAACGCATTCAACTTGTGCCGGCCTGGCCGGACGATTGGACGGCTGATTTCAAATTGCACGCCCCTTATCAAACCACAGTGGAGGGTCATGTCGAACATGGAAAAGTAACCAGACTAACAGTCATTCCCGCTGATAGAGCCAAAGATGTCATAACCGTCCATCCGCAAACAAATTGACGAAATACCTCAATCATTGTTTATGACCAACTCGCTTCGTGACATTCTGTTTGCAGGTATTTTTTCCGTGGCTGTGGTCGGTATTGGACAAGTTGCGGTTCAGGCGGCCAACCAGGCTGACCGTCCTCAAACTTTCTGCAATCCACTGGATTTGGCCTACCGTTTTCAATTGAACACACCCAGCCGACGAGAAGCGGCTGACCCAACCCTCGTGCGATTCAACGGTGAATATTGGCTCTTTGCCTCCAAGAGCGGCGGTTACTGGCATTCCAGTGACATGATTCACTGGCAATTGGTGAAGCCGACCGGGTTGCCGCTGGAAGATTATGCCCCGACGGTTGCGGTGGTTAATGGCCGAATGATTTTTACCGCCTTTGGTACACCAGCCATCTTCGGCACGGACGACCCCTTGAAAGGAATCTGGAGCAAGACGGCGGATCTGAATGGTTATCCCGATCCGGCTATTTTTGTTGATGATGACGGCCGCGTTTATCTTTACTTTGGCTGCAGTTCCAATGGCGGTATTCAGGTTGTTGAACTTGATCCGCAGCATGAATTCAAAGTGATTAAAGGACCGGTGACCTGCTTCCTGGCTGATTATGCTCATCACGGTTGGGAAGTTGCCGGAGAAGAAAACCGCGGCAGTCCCAACGCCGACGGCAGCAAACAAATGGCTCCGTGGGTCGAGGGTGCCTGGATGACCAGACACGCCGGGACATATTATCTCCAGTATTCTGCGCCCGGAACCCAGTTCAAAGTATATGCCGACGGTGTTTATACAGCGACAAATCCAATGGGGCCGTTCACATATGCGTCGTATAGTCCTTTTTCACATAAACCCACGGGATTCATCGGCGGAGCCGGTCATAGCAGCACCGTCGAGGATAGTGACGATAACTATTGGCACATCACAACGATGACGATTTCGGTGCGGGATATGTTTGAACGCCGGCTGGGACTTTTTCCAGCCGGCTTTACGACCGATGGTCAGATGTTTTGCAACACTTACCTGGGCGACTATCCGCAGTTCGTTCCCGGTGTTCTAAAAAAACCGGCGGAAAACAATTCGCCCGGCTGGATGCTTTTGTCTTACGACAAACCTGCCACGGCTTCGTCCGCGCTGGAACAATTTCCAATCAAAAATGCTTTTGATGAAGATATTCGCACCTGGTGGTCGGCCGCTTCGGGTAAGCAAGGCGAATGGCTGCAGGTTGACCTGGGCAAGCCGTGCCGGATAGATGCCATGCAGATCAATTTTGCCGATCAAGGCATGACGAATCTGGATCGCATGGCCAACGATTCCTACCGATACTATGTTCAAGTCTCCGATGATGGAGAGCATTGGAAAAGCTGTCTGGATCGCAGCGATAACCGGCGGGATTCACCACACGATTACATCCAAATGAATGAACCGGTGACGGCTCGCTATGTCCGGTTGGTTAATGTTCACATGCCCGGCGACGGGTTGTTCGCCATAAGTGGATTTCGCATATTTGGCAATGGACTTGGCAAGGCTCCGGCCCCGGTCAAGGAAGTGGAGGTTGTGCGCGATATCTCCGATCCGCGTCAGGCTCATGTATCATGGAAGTCGGCCCAAGGCGCGGATTTTTACATCATCCGATATGGCCCGGCCTGCGACAGGCTATGGAATAACTATCAGGTGTATAAGAACAACCATTATGACATCAACAGCCTTAACGCTGGCACTACCTATTATTTTTGTGTGGATGCGGTGAACGACTGCGGAAATACAAGAGGCACAAAAGTGTTTCTGGCGAAATAGAAGAATGCATATCCATGTGACCACACGTCGTCACCGCTGCCGCTGGCCGGCTTTTATTCAACTGCCTGCGGGGAATTATCATCAATAAACGCCTTGTCGGCTGCCCAACCTGTTATGTCCAATATCTTGCGGGACTTCGCGATTTCAAAGTTTTAAAATACGGTTAGCCGGCAATCCCAGATGACCATTTGGATTAGTGTTCCTTACTCAATCCAAGACATAGTGGATGCTCATTTTGACACACGAAACTTGGGGATTGGAATGGTTACTTTTGGCCATCCCCGAAAATGGGGATACCACCGCGATTAAATTTAATCAATAGTGTTAAAGACCCAACTGAACCCATAACAAATATGAAAAACAATAGTCATCAAATCCCCCGGACAAGGCTCCTGACAATATTCACAGCTATTTTGGCGGTTGCTTGCATTCTGCTATGCGGCAGCGCGGCTCAAGCGCAATCATCCATTGCCAACGTTTATCCAAACGGCACGAATATGTTTCAGCCGTCTTCAACATTATCCTTTACCGCCAGTTCTGCAGCGGGCATCACCAACGTCACCGTGCAGTTGACCGTCACCAGTTTGTATACCGGGTCAAGTTTCATAAAAAACCTGTCGGCGGGACATGGTCTGACCATCACCGGGCCGTCCACAGGTGAGAATGTAAGCGCTGCATTAACAAGCAATACGCTTTATTCTGCAATCATTCGAATACAAGACGCAAATGGCAGTGTGGCAAGTCAGACTAACGCTTTTGACACCATTACCCCCGCCTACACTTGGGAGGCGGAAGATTGGAATTATACCGATACCAACACTTTGACGAGCGGATTGTATAAAGATAATCCACAGACCAATGCTTATGCCGGCCTTGCAACTACTACCAATGTTGATGCCGCTAATAACAATGGACCCGGTGCCTACCGCCCATCGGTTCCGGGACTATCAACGGAAAACGCCAGTGATATACCGCGCTTAAAATATGTCGGTACTGGTTTTCAGGATTACGATGTTGGGTGGACCGATGGCGGCGAATTTGGAAACTATACGCGGCACTATCCAGCTGGCACTTACAATCTATTTGTGCGCGCTTCGGGTGGTAATGGTCCAAAAACAGAAGCGGCGGATATCAGTGTGGTAAGTGGAACCGCAACAATAAGCAGTGCCGGCAGCAGTCCCTATAAGTATGGGATACAAGGCCGCGGTTGGCAGTCTTATGATTTCATGCCGGTGACAGACAACGCCGGCAATTTAATCCAGATTACTTTCGACAGTAGTGTCAGCACATTGCAAGAGATTCAAGTTCAGGCCAATGACAATATCAATTTCTTCATGTTGATGCCGATAAATACAAATGTGGTGGCTTCCACGGTTACCATCACCAATATCAGCCCGGATGGATCGGCTTTATTTAATCCGGCCGGCACATTCTCGTTTACGGCCACTTCTCCTCCTTCCAGTCCAATTGACCCTGCCAACATTCTCTTGCAAGTAACAGCCACTAATTTATATGGGCACGGCTGGTCGTCAAATTTGACATCAACAAGTGGATTGACCATTTCCGGTCCATCCACAAATTTGAACGTCAGCTTTCTTACGACGACCAACACGATTTACACGGTTAATATTCAAATAACTGATTCAGATGGAAATGAGGTCAGCTCCATCGTTTCCTTTGACACCATAATCCCCACCTACACGTTTGAGGCGGAAGATTTTGACTACGGTGGTGGACAATTCTTTGATAATCCACAGACCAATGCCTATAAGGGGTTTGATGGTGTTACCAATGTTGATTATAGCGAAGATGCCCAACATGGCGCAGCTTATTTGCGATTTGGATTAACCACGGAGAATCTTAATGAAAAACAACGCCCGCAATATAATGGCACTGGTTTTCAAGATTACGATGTGGGCTTCAATGATGGCGGCAACTGGGGAAACTACACGCGGAACTACCCTGCCGGCACCTACAACATCTATGTGCGTGGCGCCAATGGAACCGGTAATACCAGCGCAGATAGCGGAAGCATATCCTTGGTGACCAGCGGGCTTGGCACCACCAATCAGACAGTCGCAAAATTGGGTACGTTTTCAGTTCCTGCCATAGCCTGGTCAACTTATGGTTTTTATCCAGTAAAAGACTCGGGCGGCAATCTCGCCCAGTTTACCGGAGGTTCTCTGGAGACCTTGAGAATGACGATTGATGGTGGTAATTGTAATGAAAACTTCTTCCTGTTGACGCCGGCGGATCCCAGCGCGGTCCTCCTGCCATTTGTGGATACTTTTCAACCGGACGGTTCAGCCTTGTTCCAGCCATCAAATACGTTGAGCTTTATTGTCCATTCGCAGCCCGGAACTGCGACCAGCAATATCGTGTTGAACCTGAATGGTGCAAATGTATCCGGATTGACCTTTGGCGGCACGCCAAACATCCGCAACGTCAGTTATCCGATTCAGCTAAACGTCTATTACACCGCGATTGTTACGGTGACGGATGCCCACGGAACTGTCGCTACAACGAATACTTTTGGCACCTTTAACTCAACCGACTATCAATGGGAGGCTGAAGATTACGACCATGACAGTGGTCAGTTTTCGGACAATCCACAGACCAATGCATACAATGGTCTGGGATCCACGCCGGGAGTGGACAATAATCAATCGGATTTGGGTGCCAGCCCATTTCTCTATCGTCTTAATTCTCCCGGGCCATCAACAACGGTTGCCGGTGATATGCCACGGGCTCAATTTGCCGGTGGCGGAACTGATTACAACATTGGGTTTTTCGGGCACAACTCATGGGCTAATTACACACGCCACTATCCGGTTGGGACTTACACTGTCATAGGGCGGTTTGCTGAAGGAAATGCAGCCACAGAAGATACCTTGTCACAATTAACCAGTGGTTATGGCACCTCGAACCAGACATTAAATGCCCTTGGCACTTTCCATATTGCGCCAAAAGGTTGGTCAGCTTGGGAATGGGAACAGTTGACCGATGGCAGTGGCAACCCGGTCAGGATCACCCTTGACGGTTCACTACAAACGCTACAGTTGGAGGGCACGTCCGTAACCAATCATGATGAAGCCAATGTAAACTTCTTCATGTTGCTTCCAGTTACCCCGACACCCAAACTCACGGCGACGATCAGTGGTGGGAACATCCACATTTCGTTCCCGACCCAAACCGGATACACCTATCTGGTGCAATGGAAAAGTCATCTAACGGATGCAAGCTGGACATTGCTGGCCAGTCTTCCCGGCAACAATGCCGTTCAGTCAGTCAGTGATCCGTCAACCGTTGGCAGCCGTTTCTATCGCGTGCAAATTCAATGAAGTTTTATCAAGTGTGATATGAGCATATCTCCGGCAGCCGGATACCGGCTGCCGGAGAACCTTTTCAGGATGTATATTTAACAAGTATGAATCAAATGTCCTGTAATTCTAATAATGGCTTTGGTCGTGCATCCCATCCCAAAAGTGATGGTTTTACATTGATCGAACTATTGGTTGTTATTGCGATTATAGCCATCCTTGCCGCCATGCTCCTGCCCGCCTTGGCAAAAGCCAAGGTCAAGGCGCAGGGAATCTCGTGCCTTAACAACATGAGACAGTTGCAGCTGGCCAGCATCCTTTATGCGGGCGACGAAAATGATTTAATACCCCAAAACCAGGGTCAGACCGACAATGGTGGCAGCATCATCGGCGTTGCTCCGTGCAGCCCTGATTGGGTGGCTGGTTCATTTTGGGCCACTGCGACTCCCAGTTCGAGTCCCGCGGGGTCCGAAACAAACATTTTTTTATTGGGTGTTATGGGGGATACTGATCCAAGCGGAGCGATAACGAAATCATTGGTTGGCTCCATTGGAGGCTACATGAAAAGCGCCGGCGTATATCATTGCCCTGCAGATCAAAGTGTAGCTCCGGGGACCAAGCAATTGCGGGTGCGGTCTTGTTCGGCGAACTGTTATATGGGAACCAATCCTCTTTTTTATAAATACGGTTCTCAAATTGACAATGCTTACGCCAGATTCAGAAAATACTCTGATTTCAGTTCCAAGTTGAGCAGCTCGGAAGCCTACGTCTTTTTGGATGAAAAGCCAAAAACCCTGAATGATGGTTATTATGAGATTGATGCGAATCCGGCTGCCGCGGTCAACGATCTGCCCGCCATCAATCACGGCAACTCAAGTTCGTTCACATTTGCCGATGGCCATGCCCAGCTTCACCAGTGGAAAAATGAGTTTTTAAAAGCGACTCCCTCAAACCCGTCAACATCAGATAACCAGTGGCTGACATCCCACGCTTCCGTCCGTAATTAATTGATGACTTTTTTCGGGCAGGAATCTGACTTGCTTCAAAAAATCCAAACATCAGGCAAAGGCTGTCATTGTTGCGGATATCCATGGAGCTTGCCTTGTGATTCGGCAAGAAGGCGTCTCACGCGGCATTAACGCCGGACGGACGCTTTTCCCACATGGCCGCAATTCGCGCCGGATGAAACAATTACTTCCTGGAAGGACTGACTGAAAATTATCAACGGAAAACGGAAAATCGGAATTCCGGTAGTGGCATGGATTGTTTTTCCGGTGTTCTTTTTTGTGGAAAAAAGTTTGAAGATTGCGCCGTGGTTGTGAATATGTTGATAACTAAAACTGGCATTCGAGGATAATGGATATATTTTCCCCTGCTTGCAGCCCGAAGAAATTAACAACGGAAAGCCGGTTTGGCAGATTTTGGTGGTGGACGACGAACCCGCTGTTTGCGAAACCATCAAGATGCTGCTTGAACATGATGGGCACAAAATTCAAACGGCCAGCAACGGCAGGGAAGCTCTGGCCCTGCTTGAGCATGGCAAGTTCGACTTGGTCACAACGGATTTATCCATGTCGGAAATGAGGGGCGACGTGCTGGCCGCCGCCATCAAGGAGCGCCTGCCAAAGCTGCCGGTCATGCTGATCTCGGGCAATGGTGCAATTGCGAAGGATTCCGGCAATATGTTTCCGGGTGTGGACTTGATAATCAACAAACCTTTTTTGTTGGAAGACTTGCGCACAGCCATTGCCAAAATATTACCGGGAA
>Ga0207066_1008_pt1 | contig 54549 bp, 35 predicted proteins | sample Alteio_BWMinCont_24_FD_153490 | JGI IMG/M metagenome (GOLD analysis project Ga0207066, IMG submission 153490) | Enriched cells from forest soil in Barre Woods Harvard Forest LTER site, Petersham, Massachusetts, United States -... | ecosystem: Environmental > Terrestrial > Soil > Temperate forest >...
TACCGAGCAAATAGAGAATCATTCCTTCGTCGTAACCAACCCAGTTGCCGTATCCCGAGAAACCCGTTGTGGGCTGCCAGGCCATCGCCACCGCGTTGGTTCCTTGCGCCATAAATGTCCAATTCACCCCGTTAAATATTGCATCCGCCATCGTCCGAATGCTGGTTTCATCGCTGTTGGTACCATTGAAATACTGCTTGGAATAAAGTATTCCCGACAGCAACAAGGTCGTGTCAATGGAAGACAGCTCCGAGCCGGATGCCCGCAGGGCCGTGTTCATATCCAGAAAATGATAGAACCATCCCTGATACCCGATGATGCCTGAGGAGCTGCTGCCTTGCGGCCCATTGAGGAAGGTGTTCAAGGTGGTCAGGACCCGTGCCACGGCTTGGGTCCGCGTGATCCAGCCATGGTCAACTCCAATACCGATGGCGGTCAGCCCAAACCCCACCACTGCAATGCTGCAGGCCGAGGGGGCCGAGCCGTTCACCATCCTATCCGGGACGAGGCCATTGGCCGGATTCGCCGAATACCAAAAGTAATCGAAATTGGCCTGCTGGATGTAATCGAGGAATGCATCGTTGCTTGCAAAGACATTGGGAATTGCGGACACCACAGAGGAAGGAAGGCTTTCCTGGGAAGCGGTAGTCATCGCTGTGATCTCGTAATAGTTCGTCTGCCCATCAATGACACCGACACTGAGATCACAGAAGCCCAGTGTGGTTAGCAGGCTGGAATTCTGCACGACGAATGGGCCGCCACTGTTGGGAGAACGATACACGTTATACCCAGCCAGGTTGGTTTCACTATTCGGATCCCAATGCAAAATGACGCTTCTATCCCCTGATATAATCACCAATCCGGTTGGGGGTTCAATGGCGACCGCAGTGTAAAAAGTGGTTGTCAGAAAGAGGATTTGAAATATTAGGGTTGGTTTCATGCGATCAGGGTGGCCATAAAGCTTACCATACTCCTTAAACACGTGAGTTCAATCAAAAAATCGGGTATTGTATCATTTTGCATTTTCTACGGGTTTCACCCCATTGTTCGCTATTTCAATCAGTGCTAACACTTATTTACTTGACAACTTTGATAATAAATCATAGGACTCTACAAGCCCCACAAGCCCCTAATTATGAAATTTTTTTATAAGAACCCGCCAACTGGTCGTTTTCAGGTGTCTCACAACTTGAACGAAATAATAAAACGCAAATCCTTAAACTTCCCACTCCTGGCCCTTGCCGCAGGCTTGGTGCTGGCCGCCCACCCGGCTCAAGCCAGCAACATTCTGGTGAACCCCGGTTTCGAGGCCAATAGTGGACAAAATATTCCAACCGGCTGGACGTATTTTGCGCCACCAGCCAATACGGCTCATGATTATTATATCGTTACATCGACCGATGGTTGTTCTCCTTATATGGCTGCACATTCGGGATCATTATTGTGGAAGGAGTGGTGGGCCAATGGCATACCAACTAATGTGGCGGGCATATACCAAACCTTCAGCAGCACTCCCGGCTCGATCTATCAGGCCAACGGGTGGCTCGGCTCGAAGTCTTGTGACGGAGGCGGATTGGGATCGGGTGATTTTACGTGGATTCAAGTCGAGTTCCTGGATGCGAGCACCAATGTTCTCGCCCTTTACAAGTCGGATCTTTTCTCCGCCAGTATGGGGTTGGACACTTGGTTTCAGTATCAGGTGACCAACGCCTGTGATTTGACACAACCGGTGTCCACCGGCGATCCGAATTTCACCACTTACGCAGTTACGGGTTCTGTGAGCCAGTTGGTGGCACCACTCGGGACTGCCTCAGTCCGTTACCGGTATTGTGTGCTTTACACCGTCAATCAGGGTTCAACGTATTTCGACGACGCGGTTCTGAACGAAGTCAGCGGCCCGGTCGCACCGGTCATCAACAATCTTTTCCCGCAGAACATGATCTTGGTAAATCCCACTAACGGCATCAGTTTTAACGTCAGTTCGCCAAGCGGCTTCACCATCAATAACAGCGGCATTCACCTGATCTTGAACGGCACCGATGTCTCCGGAAGTCTGGCAATCAGCGGTTCCTCCTCGAGCAAAAATGTAGCCTATTCCGGACTTCAATCCAACTCGACTTACACGGTGTCCATTAGCGTGACGGACGTCTCTAACCTCACCGTCAGCGCGAGCACTTACTTTGAAACCATATGGCACTCAATCCTGCCGGTCACATATCTGTGGGAGGCCGAAGATTGGGATTTTAACAGCGGAATGTATATAGATAATCCCGACCTTTGCAATGCCTCTGGCGACCCCTTCTGTTACTTCGGAAAAGTGGGCGTGCAGGGTGTGGACGAAAATTACGTGAGTGGCGTCACCAATACCTCGTATCGCCCCGGTGATCTGATTGGGACTGCCCAGTCGGGAGATTACTTGCGCCCAAACCTTTTTGACGCGGACAGGGTCGATTACGCAATAAACCCGTTCGTCTACACCTCGTGGGTCAACTACACCCGCGACTGGCCTAACAGCACCAATTGGATTATTGGCCGCCTCGCTACCGATGTCGGTCTCTCCGGGAGTATGACCTTGAGCCAAGTTACTCCCACGACAACAAATGTTCTCGGCACCTTCACGATTAATGGTGGGTTAGGCTGGACCACTTTTGAATATGTCTATTTGAAGGACACCAACGGTAACAACGCCAACGTCATCCTTAATGGCAAGGAAACCTTGCAACTCACCAGCTATCCCGGCGGTAACCTATTACCCAACTTCTTCATGCTCGTAAACGCCGAGGTCGATTTGCCTATTTTGACCGGCATGTATCCCACTGGCACGCGACCCTTCGAGTCCACCAACGCCTTGAGTTTCACAGTGACTACGGTCGGATCAACCTTTCCTGCCAACGGCATCAAAATGATCTTGGACGGCAACGACGTCTCCTCGGTTCTGGCGATTACCGGCTCGGCCTCGGTGAAAAACGTGGCTTATAACGGACTGCAGCTCAACGTGCCCCATACGGCAATTATCACCGTGACCAATGCACTCGGTCACGGCATCAGTTTGACCAATCAGTTCGATACGTTCACCCAATCTAATTTTATGTTTGAAGCGGAGGATTTCGACTATGGCGGCGGACAGTATATCAGTCCTGCTGATTGGTTTCCCGAAGCTTATATAGGCTTGGTCGCAACCACCAACATTGACTACGCACACACCTCTGTTGCGGGCGAGTTGTTCCCCTATCGAAATGGGATTCCCCAAAGCCTCGTGCAGAATTACGCGGTTGAACAGCGGCAGGAATTCGTCAATCAGGGCGCGCAAGATTATCAGTTGGATTGGTTCGGGATTGGGGACTGGGCTAATTACACCGATGTTTATCCGACGGGCGGCTTCTTTGTTTACGTTCGGACCGCTGGCCTCGAGGGCATTCCATTCTCGATGTATCTGGATAAAGTTGTCAGTGGCGCGGGGACGACCAACCAGGTGACAACACGGCTCGGCCAGTGGAGTGCTGTCGGGATCAACCAGCAAACCTATACTTGGGTGCCGTTGACAGATAGTGGGCTGGTTGCGCCGGTCGTAGTGAAACTGGGTGGCGTGAGCACCCTGCGACTCTCCACCACCACCGGGGACTGCTATCCAAATTACTTCATGCTGGTGCCGGCATCCGGCATGACCCTGTCGGCGGCGAAGTCGGGCAGTAGCGTCAACATTTCGTTCCCGACCCTGGCAGGTGCCAATTACAGGGTTTTCTACCGGGCTAATTTAACCACCGGCAACTGGATTCTTCTGACCAGCTTGCTCGGTGACGGCACGCAGAAATCTGTTAGCGCCCCTAATCAGGGGTTTTACAAAGTGACCTCTCCATGATCGTAACATCTGGCACAAGTCCAACAGGAGGCGCACCGCCGCCACTTTGGACTAGCCGGTTTAGAGCAGGGCTCTGTCGGTTCCTGTTAAATTTGTGAAAACGACATGAAAGCAGATGTTGGAAAAAACCCGCCGACCGCCCGTGGTCGTGAGGTCAACCGACACACGAATTTCGTTACTGGGTCGTCGGTGATGACTTTATTAACACCACGCGGGAATGGATTTAATCGGCGGATTGAATGGAATCTGCAAAAAATGTGGTTGAATTTGTGAGGATGTTCAGCCGCTAGCACCAGATGGCTGGTTAGCATGAACAATTGTTTGAACAATTTAAATCGAGTGTCTAAAAAAACTCCCGATTGCCGGAGGCGATTTGGTTTCACATTGATCGAGTTGTTGGTCGTGATCGCAATCATCGCCATTCTGGCGGCGATGCTTTTGCCGGCTCTCAGCCGGTCCAAACAAAAAGCCTATGGAATCTATTGCATGAACAACACCAGGCAAATGACGCTGGCTTGGATCATGTATGCGGACGACAACGCCGGCAAACCGGCGCCCAATATTGATGGCATACAGCCACCTGTTGCAGGCTCATCGGCGAATACCCCATGTTGGGTGGCTGGCGTGCTCACGTTTAATGCCAGCACGGACAATACAAATACTGCCATGCTGCTTGACAACATTGCATATCCATACGGCGCCTATCTGGGTTCCTACATTAAAACCGCCGCCGCCTTCAAGTGTCCGGCGGACCAGTCTACAGCCACGATTCAAGGTCACAAATTGCCCCGGGTTCGCAGCCTCTCGATGAATAATTTTCTTGGGGCACCGTCGCGATCAAGTCCCGGCAATCCGCTTTCGAACCCCCAGGGCACCAGCAAATATCCTCCCTACCAGAAGATTTCCAGCATCGTGTCACCGACCTTGACCTTTGTTTTTCTCGATGAGCGCGAGGATAGCATCAACGATGGCACTTTCAGCACCGACGTGGATAACTCCCTTCACTTGCGGGATGTTCCTGCCAGTTACCATGGTGGCGCAGGCGGCTTTTCATTTGCCGACGGGCACGCCGAAATTCATAAATGGACCGCCCAGTGGATTTTGCAGCCCATCCGATCCGCCCCGATAAACGACCACTATTTTCTGGCTGGCGATCCCGGGGTTGGAGATGTTTACTGGCTGGATTTACACGCTGTTGGAACGGGCAGCTTTCCTTGACCACATTTTCGAAGTAAAGAATTAGGTTGCGGGAAATAAATGGCTTTGGAGGTCGCTGATTTCTTAAATCTTTACGGTCAAGAACCATTAAACGATTAAATGCAGAGAATTGCTTGGATCGCTGGGAATACTTGCATCCTGCGGAGAACAAACGAGCTTGCTCATGGAGCGTTTGTTGCTTTCCTCTTGTTGGGCTGTCCCCGGTTTTCTGCCGCGCGCTTTAACCTTCATGCTGCGAAGCGGAAACAATTTGCGTCGTCATCGCGTTTTCGCCGTAGGAAACCTCTGCGAAATTTTTGTTACAAAGCGGATGAACTGTGATAAATGTTTGACTCCTCCCGGAACAAAAAACGCGAAATGAAAAAGAATAAACTGATCCTGTTGTTGATCGGGGTGATGATGTCGGGCTGTCTTTATGCCCAACAGCCGGGTAACGATCCTAAAATGGACGCGTTCATCGGCGATTTGATGAGCCGGATGACGCTGGAGGAAAAAATCGGGCAGTTGAACCTGCTATCGGTGGGCTTCGATGTGACTGGGCCGCAGTTGAGCAAAGACGCGGATACAGAAATTCGCCAGGGTCTGGTGGGTGGGGTTTTCAACACTTACACGCCTGTGGCGGTGCGGAAGCTGCAATCGCTGGCCCTAAAGGAGAGCCGTTTGGGCATCCCGTTGCTGTTTGGGTACGATGTCATCCACGGCCACAAGACGATTTTTCCAATCCCGCTCGGTCTCTCTTGTACTTGGAACCCGGATTTGATCGAACGCAGCGCACGCATTGCTGCCGAGGAAGCGAGCGCCGATGGGGTGAACTGGACGTTCTCTCCGATGGTGGATATCGCCCGGGACCCGCGGTGGGGAAGAATTGCGGAAGGAGCGGGGGAAGACCCGTATCTGGGTGCGCAGATCGCCCGGGCGATGGTGCGTGGATATCAGGGCAACGACCTCAGCTGGAGCAACGCGCTGATGGCGTGCGTGAAGCATTTTGCTTTGTACGGTGCGGCGGAGGCGGGCCGCGACTATAACACCGTGGATATGAGCCCCATCAGGATGTACGAGTATTACCTGCCGCCGTACCGGGCGGCGGTGGAGGCCGGAGCCGGCAGCGTCATGAGTTCCTTCAACGAAATTAACGGGGTGCCGGCAACCGCCAACCGCTGGCTGCTCACGGATTTGCTGCGAACGCAGTGGGGGTTCCAAGGGTTCGTTGTCACCGACTATACGGCCATCAATGAGATGAGCGAGCACGGAATGGGCGATTTCCTGAATGATGCTGAATTGGCCCTGAAAGCCGGGGTGGACATGGACATGGTGGGCGAAACCTATCTCAAATATTTGCCGGGACTGGTCGCGCAGGGAAAAGTTTCAGAATCAATGATCAATCAAGCTTGTAGGCGGATCCTTGAGGCCAAATACAGGCTCGGGTTGTTTGCTGATCCATATCGCGGCTGCACGGAGGAGCGGGCACGCGCTGAAATCCTCACGCCGGAAAACCGGAAAGCCGCGCGGGAAATCGCAGAACAGTCGTTTGTCCTTCTGAAGAATGATCGGCAGATACTGCCCTTGAGGAAATCCGGGACCATTGCGTTGGTGGGTCCGCTGGCGGATGACCGGCAGAATCTCCTGGGCAGCTGGCGCGCCGCCGGCGACTGGCGGCAGGCGGTCAGCGTTCTGACGGGGATTAGCAATGTGGCCGGTTCCGCGGTGACGATCTTGCACGCGAAAGGCGCAAACCTCGTCGATGATCAGGCGCTGCGGGAAACGCTGAAGGCGTTCGGCGCGGAGATTCCGGTGGACGCGCGTTCGCCGCGGGAGATGGTGGCGGAAGCGGTGGCGGTGGCGGCCCGCGCGGACGTGGTGGTGGCAGTGCTGGGAGAATCATCCGGCATGAGCGGCGAGGCCGCGAGCCGCAGCGACATCGGACTTCCGGAATGTCAAAAGGAACTGTTGCAAGCGCTGGTGGAAACAGGGAAACCGCTTGTGTTGGTGCTGATGAACGGCAGGCCGTTGACGTTGAGCTGGGAGGCGGAGCATTGTGGCGCGATTCTCGAAACCTGGTTTGGTGGCACCGAAGCGGGCAATGCCGTGGCCGATGTGCTGTTCGGCGATTACAATCCGTCGGGGAAACTGACGGCGACGTTTCCGCGCAACGTCGGCCAAATCCCCATTTATTACAATCACAAAAACACGGGGCGTCCTTACAAGGGTGATCCGTCATACAAGTATGTTTCCCGTTACCTCGACGTGCCGGATGACCCGTTGTATGCATTCGGCTACGGCTTGAGCTACACGACGTTTTCCTACGGCGACGTCAAGCTGAGCAAGACCGCGCTGGCAGGTGAGGAGACGCTGGTGGCGTCGGTTAGCCTGACCAATACGGGAGAGCGTGCCGGTGAGGAGACGGTGCAGTTATACCTCAGCCAGCCTGTGGCCAGTGTGACACGCAGCGTGGAGGATTTGCGGGGGTTCCAAAAAGTGCGCTTGCAGCCTGGCGAGACCAGGGAGGTGACGTTTCGCATCACCCCGGAAGATTTGAAATTCTATAATAGCAACCTACAATATGACTGGGAACCGGGGGAATTCATGGTTCGGATCGGTGGCAACTCCAGCCAGGTGAAGTCGGCGACCGTGCGCTGGAGCAAAACGGCGTTTCCGGCAAAGACTCCGTGAGCGGGCCATCTGATTTGTGGATCAGACCGTGCGAACCCGTTTCGACTCAACTGTTTGTGATTTTTTTTGGGAGAAATCGAAAAAATTTTAAAAATATTAGCTTGACATTTTTTCGAGCATCATACAACAATGCGGACAATCAGAAAGAAATGGAAGTTCAGAAGTTCAGTCAACCAATCAACCCAAAATTCAACTATGAATTCATTACAGCGTTACACATTCAATGCGACAATCATCGGCCTTTGCTTGGCGGCTGTCAGCCCGGCCATAGCAAATTCCGGGACAGCAGTCTTCTCGAATATCAGTATTACGGCTCCACCTGCTGGCAACTCGCTGGCCGGTACAATGAATGGAGCCTTTCTAGAACCGCATTTTTTTAACGACGCCCCTGCCTCTGTGGGGACGTACAACAACAGCTATCCCGGGTCCATCTCGCTCAGTGAGGCGAATGTGGTAAACGCAGCCGGCACCGGCCTCGAAAGAGATGTTTGGTATTTTTCCAACAATGGGGGAGCGAGTCCATACAACTTCCAAGCCGGTGACTACTTCACTGCATCCTTCGGCCTGACGTTGAGCGGCGGCGTTGCCGGCAAGGATTTGGAAGGCGGTTTTATTTTCAGTAATCCGTCCGGCACCTGGGGTGGTGATGACCAAGTCGTCGCCATTGGACAAGGTGGAAATGCCGGAGCGGTCGTCCAATTCGGCGGGCCTTCGTATTACCCGTTCTCCCCCGCTGCAGGTGGTTATCCGGGCGTCGGTGGCAGCGTCCCAAACTACGTGAACGGCACAACGATCAACATGACGTTCATTTATACCATTGACCCGGGCACCACCAAACCCGCATTTGAGTATGCCGTCAATGGACAGTATGCCGCATCAGCGCCTGGCAATCCGTACTTCGACTTGGCCAACCCCGTCGGAAGCGTCGGCGACTATCTGGGGGGCTATTTCCAAATCGCACCGACTCCGGAACCCTCCACGCTTGCTTTACTGGGTGTGGGCTTCGGGTCACTCTTGTTGCGCCGCTGCCGCAAGTGATTTCACCAAGGCACGGCAGATTCTTTTCTGCCGTGCCTTTTAAGCGGAGATAGGAGTAGCACAAATAAAAAACGGGCATGAGCCGCCCGATTCCGCCCCCCAGCCACCACTTTTAACTGCGCGTGCAGTAATTGATTAGATGTTTGGGGAGTCCAAGCGGACACCAATTTTCCACTCCGTGAATCGTAGTCCAAATTCCCCCACTTCTTGCGGAAACCAGGTTTATTTAAGCTGGACAAATTTTGTTGTTCGGTCTTACTGAAGCAGATAGCAAGAATTTCTCGCGGCAAGATTATTATTTTATTGCCACTTTTTTGTCGGTTGGCCACTTGTATTTGAAAAAGAATTTTGAATCTAAACAATCGCTGAAACCATCTTATTGGGAATAATTCAATAAATTGTCGGAACAAAAAAACTATGAAAAAATTCGTTGTCGTTTTTCCGTTTTGTATTGTGGTCGGCTGCGTATTGTTGTCCGGCTGTTCAAAATCAAAAAATTCGGTGACTCCATCAGGAAATAAAGCCGATTCCGGCGGGGCTTCCGCAACGGCGGCCGAGTCAGCGGAAATGAGAATCAAATGGACGGTCGGGAAAAAATATGTGATGCGAATGGAGTTTAATCAGGGCACGGAGACGACGTTGCCCAATCAGCCGCAGCCGATGAAGTCCGAGGTGAATGTGGCGCAGGATTTCGATATTTCAGCGCTCAAAGAACTCGACAACGGCGGGCGGCAATTGGAATTGGAGTTTGTAGATGAAACGATGGATGTCTCGCAAGGCGGAAATAAAGTGTTGAGTTTCGATTCCGCTCAAAGTCCGGCACAGGATACGAACAATCCCATCGCGCCAATGCTGCGTCTGATGGTTGGCACGCGCCTTCAATATTTTACCGACGCTGACGGGAAGGTGCAAAAAGTTGAAGGCGTGGACGCATTGATGAATCGCATCGCCCCGACCGAAAAACCGCGACAGCAGGCAATGTTCAAACAGATGTTCAGCGAGGATACTTTGAAAAAATACGCCTCGTTTGGAGATGAGATGCCGAATCGCACGGTGAATGTTGGCGAAAGCTGGTCGTCGAAAAAAGACGTGTCCAGCGCCATTGGTGTTTTAACCGTGGACATGAAATATACTTTCAAAAATTGGGAGCAGCATGGCGACCGTAAATGCGCGCACATTGAGGCAGTGGGCGACATTTCAACGAAAAGCATCTCCAATGCGTCTGGCGCGGTGGTTGAAATCGAAAAAGGGAAAATTTCCGGCGACATTTGGTTTGACCCCGAGCTGGGAATGATTGTGGAAGTGAACAACAATCAGAACATGACGATGAAAGTCACTACCCAAGCGCGAACGATGACGCCACAAATGACCCAGAAAATCCGGATGACGCTGGTGGACGTGCAGTAAATTTTCAAGCAACGCAATTTGCGGCCAAAAATATGAAACGGCGCGGGTTTACTTTGATTGAACTGCTGGTGGTCATCGCCATCATCGCGATTCTGGCGGCGTTGTTGTTGCCGGCGTTGACGCAGGCAAAGGAAAAAGCAAATCGCGTCATTTGCCTGAACAATCAAAAGCAACTCAATCTGGCCTGGCAAATGTATGCCGATGAATCGGGCGGAATCCTCGCATCGAACGACTGGGATTTTCGCGCGGCGGGCGCGGTTGAAAGCCCGTCGAATTCATGGGTTACGGGCAACGCCGGTCTGGACACCGATCCGGCGACCATCACGAGCGGCTCGATTTATCCATATGTAAAAAATGTGCAGGCTTACCGATGCCCGGCCGATCATAGCATGATTTTAGGCATGACCGTTCCGACATTGCGCAGCTATTCTTTGAGTTGTTTCATGGGGGGGCCACAGGCGGATACGGATAATTTCGGCGTCAAGCCGGTGCATCAAACCAGTCAAATCCACAAACCGTCCACTACGCTCACTTTTCTTGAGGAAGATATTTCAACGATTGACGACGGACATTTTCTTTATTCGGCAACAGTCAATCAATGGTACAATGTTCCGGCATGGCGGCATCAGCACGGCGACACACTTGCATTCGCCGACGGCCATGTCGAATACTGGAAATGGCGGAGCGCTCTGCCAACATCAACTTATTCCCCTTCGACCGATCCCGCGGCGCTTCAGGACATCGCGCGCCTGCAACAGACTGCGCCAAGTTCAAATTGATTATGATACTTGATGTTCGGGATTGTGATTATATGCGTGCCATCTGCCATTTTGCTGCACCGGCTTGCAGTTGTAAAACGCCAGTCCCAATTTTTGTCGAATGGAAACAGTAACTCAGTAACTCAGTAACTCCAACCGGAGCAGGGCTGGAATTTTTTATCACTGTGAGAAAAAAAAGACAACATCTTCCGGCTCAAATCAGGTTGCCGCCGCAAAATTCATCCAATTTTCCATAAAATTTATAATTTTATTGCACGGATGAATTCGGCACGCACAGTGCTGATGCAACGGCAGTGTTTAAGTTGTTGGAGGTGGAAGATTGGAGCCGGGGAGGAACATGGTGCGCGCGTCTCGTCGGGTTTGCCCGCAAATCCAGTTTGCGACTGAAGAGACCCAAAGGAGGTGGTTGGTTGCGGTTAAAGCCAGGCGAGGCGCGCGCGGTTGTAAAAATTCCGAGCATTCGCGCACCAAGTTGGTTAATCTGCACGCCATGCAGCAAACGACCTTGACGCTTGGCCATTCGCCCGACCCGGATGACGCCTTCATGTTTTATGCGCTCGCGAAGGATTTAATCCCGACGCATGGCTTTCGTTTTCGGCACATTTTGCAGGACATCCAGACGCTGAACGAACGCGCCGCGCGCGGCGAACTCGACATCTCCGCCGTCAGTATCCACGCCTACGCTTACGTCAGCGACAAATACGCGCTCCTGCCCAGCGGCGCGAGCATGGGCGACGGCTACGGCCCGATGCTTGTGGCGAAACAAAAATTCTCCCGCGAGGAAATTGCGAAGAAAAAAATCGCCGTGCCGGGGACGATGACCAGCGCATTTCTCGCATTGCAGCTTTGGCTGGGAAAATCCGCCAAAGAATTTAATTACGTCGTCGTGCCGTTCGACCAGATTTTTTCCGCCGTGAAAAATGGAATCGCCGAAGTTGGCTTAATCATTCACGAAGGCCAGTTGACCTATCAAAACGAGGGACTTGTCGTCTGTGAAGACCTTGGCATTTGGTGGGGCAAACAAAACGATGGCCTGCCGTTGCCGCTTGGCGGCAATGTCATCCATAAAAAATTCGATCCGGCGACGCGCCGAAAAATTTCAGACATTCTGACCGCGAGCATTCAATTCAGTTTGGATCATCGCGCCGAGGCCGTGCAGCACGCGCTGCAATACGCGCGGGACATGGGACGCGACCTCGCCGACAAATTTGTGGGAATGTATGTCAACCACTGGACGCTCGATTACGGCGAGCGGGGCAGGGAATCCATCCGCCGCTTTCTTGGTCAAGCCTTCGAGCGCGGCCTGATTCCGCACCGGCAGGAATTGGAATTTGTGGTTTGAAGTCTAACGTAGAAAGCCGAGCCACCGCCGATATCGTCGCCTTTCAGAATGAACTCTGATGAATGACTAATTTTGGATTTGGCGTACGTAGGGACAACAAAGTGGATCACCAATAATCACGTCTTCCCAACCAACGAAATGAGAGGCGGCATAAAAACTTTCCGCCATGGTGTAGCCTGAAGTATACCGATTCATCACAATCGTGGGAGAAGCATTTGCCTGTAGGAGCGGTTCGTCCACATACCCTTTTCCGCAGGTCAGCCCATGAGCAATCAAATCAACGAGCAATGATTGTCCTCCTTTGGTTGGCAAAAAAGTCCGGGCGCAGGTTGATACGGCGGTATCGCCCAAAGATCCAGGCGCAAAAAAAAGGGTTTGATAGGCAGTGCTGGAATACCTGGCATCATTGCTTCCCCACGAAAAATAGCCCAGCAAATTGGTTCGTTGACCGACGAATGTCTCACTCAAATCCAATTCGTCAAGTATGCCACGTTTCACCAAAAGATCATGGGCGCGCCGCATATCCGCATTGTATTCACTCCAGGGTGACTCCCGCAAAATGACCTTGCCCGTGATGGGGGAAGGTTGAGTTGCTTTATCGCCTAATCCAAAATCCGGCTGAACGTCAAACAAGACTTTGCCATTAGTGAGGCCTTGTTCCGCTTTCAGAGCTTCGGTTACCAATGCTTTGGCATCTGCTTCCGTATAACCATCCAATCGGGTTACAAGATATCCGCCAAATTTTGCGTGGGAAAAAGGTTCGGTCGCATTCCAATAGCGGTTTGAATAGGCGCAGCCGATTGCGCCAGACCCCGTGATGTCAATTTTCATCGTGCCGGGCAGATTTGTATAATCCAATGCCGCCAAGGTGCTGTCAACGGACGGATGCCCGCGGATGTCGGCCGGTTCGCGGCTGTGCTCGTCACAACTACCCATTGCCGACCCGGTAATCCGGATAGGTATGCCTTTGGTCAGCACGATAAAGTCAATGTTTGTGTGCGTCACCAGATATTCACGAATGGGATTTTCTATGGATTGAGTATAGGCGGCCAGAGTAATGGTTTCATTTTTCGTGCTTAACGCGGAATCCTGACATTGAACCGAAATCAGATTTTTTACATTCCGTTTTTGGGCGTAGTCATCCGCAATTACCCGGGAAACCGGGCTATTTTTATTGAAAACCACCAGCACCTGGTCGGGACTTCGCTTATTTACATTTCCAGCATGTGCCCACGATGGCAACAGCGGGAAAATCAATATCAGGATGAAACTTCCCTTTATGGCTGAACAGGATGGTTTCTTGTGATGTGGCATGATTGTAACGCGGCATAGCCATGAAATTGAGTCTAAATTTAACAACCTGCGCTGGCAATAATAAAAGCCACTCTCAAACAATTCGGTGGGACTATGTCATATTGCCGGCGGATTGAACCGACGCTCGCTCCCGCTCGACTCCCCGCTATCGGGGATAGTTGGCAAAGCATGTTCATGGTAAAATCGGTCACCCAATTATTGGATTGAGAGACAGAGCGTATGTTAAAATATTTTGGCGGACACATGTCCACAGGAAGGACAAGTTCATTTTTATTCGCATGGGTTGCATTGGTATTTGCGTCAATTGCTGCCACCTGTCTGGGAGCGAATCCCTTCATCACCAGTATTTACACGGCGGATCCGTCCGCTCATGTGTGGTCGGATGGACGGCTTTATGTCTATCCGTCGCACGATATCGACCCGCCCTTGGGTTCCAATTTGATGGACAGGTATCATGTCTTTTCGACGGCCGACATGGTCAATTGGCGGGACGAAGGGGAGATTCTCCGGGCAAGCCAGGTGGCTTGGAGTGGACCGCCAGGCGGATTTATGTGGGCACCCGACTGCGCCTATAAAAACGGAACATATTATTTTTATTTCCCCCACCCCAGCGACCCCAGCAGCACGAATTGGAACAATACCTGGAAGATTGGGGTGGCCACCAGTATCGAGCCTGCCCGGGGTTTCACGTCCATTGGATACATTCAGGGAGTTGGCGGCTTCTCCATGATTGATCCGGCGGTGTTTATGGATACGGATGGGCAGGCGTATCTGTACTATGGCGGCGGCGGAAATTGCGCCGGCGTGAAGCTTAAACCCAACATGATTGAGATTGATGGAGCCGTCCAAGTCATGACTAACCTCGTTGATTTCCATGAGGCGACTTGGGTGTTCAAGCGCAACGGTCTTTATTATTTGACGTATGCCGACAACTTTCCCGGCTCCAACCGGATGGAATACGCCACAAGTCCCAATCCGCTGGGGCCGTGGACATCCAAGAGAGTCTATTTGGACCCGACCGGTTCCGATACGACGCACGGATCGGTAGTGGAATACAAAGGCCAATGGTATCAGTTCTATCATAACTGTGCCATATCCGGTCAGGGCAATTTACGATCGCTCTGTGTCGATTTATTGAATTTCGATACGAACGGGAACATCCTGAAGGTGGTCCAAACCACAACCGGCCCGCCGGCCGTGGGCCCGCCACCGGTGACAAGCACAAACACGATCAAATATGAGGCGGAGAGCGGTACGGTCGCAAACGGCGCGACGGTGGCAAACGACAGCGCGGCATCGGGCGGTCAGTGCATCCAAAATCTGCATCTGCCAAATTCCTATGTGGAATTGGATGCAATAGACGGCGGCTCCTACGGAGGCCTGAACTCACTGGATATTCGATTTGCCACCGCCGATACCAAACCCAAGCTGCAGTTAACCGTGAATGGCGCTGATTATTCGTTTTTGAACATGCTTTACACGGGCGGCTGGAGCACTTTCACCGGCGATTCGTATCTGACCATTCCGCTTCGACCAGGAAACACAAATATTATTAGGCTCACCGGCGGTAATGGGGGCGTCAACGTTGATTACCTCACATTTACGCCTCTTCCTACCGCGCCATGGAACGCACAGGTGCAGAACGATACCAGTTTTGGCGTGCAGACCAATCAGTTTGGGTTCAACGTCATTGGCGACAACTGGACTTTCGTGGTCGAAGCCTGCACAAACCTTGTCAATCCCATTTGGTCACCGGTGGCAACCAACACGGTTACGGGTGGCATCTCCTATTTTAACATGGTTACAGAGGGCATCTCTTATTTCAACGATCCGCAGTGGACAAATTATCCCGGTCGCTTCTATCGCCTCAAAATGCCGTGATTAGAAGCAGCGGTAGCTCGCGGCAGTCGCGTCTCGTTTCTGACCTTCGGAATTTACAGCCTGTTTGTATCATTCTAGCCTAACCGCACGATATCCCACCGCTGGCTCGGTGATGATAAATTTCGGTTGGGCCGCATTGTCTTCCAACTTTTCGCGGAGGTGAGCGATATGTACGCGAAGATATTGCGTTTGTTCCACAGCGTTTGGCCCCCAGACTTCCGTGAGCAGTTGGCGATGCGTCAAAATTCTCCCGACGTGGACGATGAGCAGTCGCAACAAGGCGTATTCGGTCGGCGTGAGTTTCACTGCCTGACCATTTTTTAGGACAAGGCGTGCGGACAAATCCACCTCCAGATTGCCGGTGCAAAAAATTGCGTCCACCCTCTGCGGCTGACTACGACGCAGCGTCGTCCGCAGGCGCGCAAGCAATTCACCACTGCTGAACGGCTTGGTCACAAAATCGTCTGCACCCGCGTCTAGCGCGGCGATTTTATCGTTCTCGCGGTCACGCACGCTCAAAATAATGACTGGAATATGACTCCATTCGCGAATGCGCTTGAGAGTTTCCACACCGTCCAAATCCGGCAGACCGAGATCAAGCAAAATCACTGCGGGCCGACATTGTGCGGCTTGCGCGATACCGTCATTTCCTGTTGCGGCGTCAAAAACCTTGTAGCCGTTCGCCTCCAAGGTAACGCGCAACAGCCGACGAATTTGTGGCTCGTCGTCAATAACAAGCACCACGGTTGAAGGTTTGGCGACTGGCTGGCTCATGACATGATTTCAGCGGGCGGCGTTTCGGATTGCGGCACGCGGATGGTGAAGACAGCACCACCGCCGGGACGGTTTGCGGCAGAAATCCGCCCCTCGTGAGCTTCGACAAAACCTTTTACAATGGCCAGACCCAAACCGCTGCCGCCGGCGGGTGCATTTGGCGCGCGGAAAAATTTATCAAAGATGCGCGGCAACAATTCCGGCGACAAACCCGGCCCGTTGTCCGCCACGTTCAAAACCAGCCAGCCCGTTTCCTGCCGAGCTTGCAACAAAATCGGGGAGCCGGGGGGAGTATGGACGGCGACGTTCAACAGAAGATTCGACAATGCCTGTTGCATCAACGTGAAATCAAGCCGTGTAAGCGGAATTTTTTCCGCAACTTCAATTTTGATTTCCCGCCCGGACAATTCGCGTTCAAGCGAATGCACGGTTGTCTGCACCAGATCGCCGACATCGCACCAGTCCAGTTTCGGACGGACGTGGCCGGATTCCAGCCGCGTTACGTCGAGCAGATTGCCGACAAGCCGGTTTAGCCGCGTGGAAGCTTCCTGAATTTCCGCCACCATCTGGCGGTTGAACTCGCCGTCCGCATTTTTCGCTTCCGCCAGCGCACTCGTCGCGCCCGTAATAGCGGCGAGCGGTGTGCGCAGTTCGTGCGAAATGGAATTTAACAATGCGTTACTCAAGCGTTCAGATTCCGCGATGAGCTTGCTTTGCTCGCCCGCCGCGCGCAATGCAACACGATCTAAAACCAATGCGGCCTGCCGTGCGTAAGCTTCGAGCAAATCGCGCCGCGCCAGCGGCAATGTTTTTTCAGGCAAATTCACTGACAGCACCCCGACAACGGAGCGTTCGGTCATCAACGGCAGATGCAAGGCATCGGCTCCGGGCAGATTGTCCGTGAATTTTCCCGCCGCCTGCCGGTTGAGAAATGCCCATTCCGCGACGTGCAATTCCTTTTCCGTCAGGGCGAGCGAACTATCAGGATGCGCGGCAAGCGAATTTTTCGCCGGCAGGACGACAGCGGTGTTCGCCTGAAAAACGCGGTTCACTTCGGCGACAAGCTGCCACACAACTTCGTCTCGCGTGCCAGCCTGCGCGAATTCGCGGGTCAAATGATACAGCGCCGTCGCGCGCTCTTCGCGACGGCGTTCGGCGAGTTCCTGCGTGCGGATGCGGGCGACCAGTTGGCCGAGCACAATGGCGATGACGAAATAAAGTCCGAACAAAACTCCGTCCTCGGTGCTGGTGATGACGAACGTGAAACGGGGCGGCAGGAAAAAATAATTCCATGCCAGCGCGCTGGCCGCGCCTGCGAACAGTACCGGCCCGCGCCCGAGAAACAGCGCGAGCAAAACAACTGCGAGTAAAAACACAAAGCCCGGCACGCGTGGCCCGGTGAACTGCGCCAGCAGGACGTTGAGCAATCCCACGGCGGCCAAAACACCGGCGGCGACTGCATATTGTTTCCAGCCGAGTTCAAAATTTATACGCCAGCGGGAACGGTTTGGCAAAGGTGTTACGGTTTTTTCCGCACGCACGACCTGTAAATCAATGTCTCCGCTGCCGTCCATGAGCTGCCGCAATAATTTTCCGACACGAAACCACCTAAGAAAATTGGCGGCGGCAGGTTTCCCGACGATGATCTGTGAAACATTATTTTGCTGTGCGATCCGCAGCAGACCACGCGCAAGATTTTCGTCCGTCGTGTCAATCACCTCCGCGCCGAGTGTGCGGGCGAGCGCGAGATTTTTTTCAAGTCGAGACTGCGCGGCTTCGTCAAGCGCGCGGGAATTTTCGACGTGAACGGCCAGCCATGGACATTTTAAACTGTCGGCCATGCGCCGCGTCCAGCGGATGAGCGATTCGGAAAGCGGGCTGGCGCTGACGGCAACCATCAAGCGATGCCCGGTTTTCCACGCGCCCGCGCCGGTTTGCGCGCGATGAAATTCCTGTGTGCCCACGCCGACATGGTCGGCCATGAGGCGCAGCGAGAGTTCGCGCAGCGCGGTGAGGTTGGCTTCGCGGAAAAAATTCTGCGCGGCGCTGGCGGCGCGTTCGGGCAGATAAACTTTTCCCTGCTGCAAACGTCCGAGCAGTTCCGCTGGCGGCAAATCAATCAACTCAATATCCGCGTCATCAAGGATACTGTCAGGAACGGTTTCGCGGATTTCGGAGCCGGTGATTTGACGGACCGTGTCGGCGCGGCTTTCGATGTGCTGGACGTTGAGCGTGGTAAAAACGTCAATGCCCGCGTCGAGCAGTTCATTCACATCCTGCCAGCGTTTCGGATGGCGCGAGCCGGGCGCATTCGTGTGCGCGAGTTCGTCCACGAGTGCGAGTTGCGGACGACGCGCCAGCACGGCGTCCAAATCCATTTCCGTGAGCGGGATGCCGCGGTGTTCGGAAATTTTTCGGGGAATGAGCGGAAGTCCAACTGTCAGCGCATCCGTTTCTTTGCGTCCGTGAGTTTCGACGTAACCGATGATGATGTCGCGCCCGTTTTTCAACTCACGCTGCGCCGCTTCGAGCATTGCGTAAGTCTTGCCCACGCCGGGGCACATGCCAAGAAACACCTTGAGGTGACCGCGTTTTTCGCGCGCACCCTCGCTTTGGATGGCCGCGAGCAAGGTATCGGGATTGGGTCGGTCATTCTCGATCACAAATTCAGCTTAATGAATCCTCCGTGGAATTCAGCTTAAAAAGACCGCCGGCAATCAGCCGTTGCGACTTTTGAGTTTCTTGTTTTTCGCTCGTAGTTGGGGAAATACATTTTTGTCTTTGTGGAGATAGCAAATTTCCACCAAGGTTGGCCAGAGTTCGAGCGAAGCCTGAATCATGCCGCGATTCATCGCGCGGATAACTTTGGACGTGTTTGCCGCTGTCCTATTTTGGCGGCAACTGGTCGAGCGCGAAGTTCAGCGTCATTACGTTCACGCGCGGCTCGCCAAAAAGGCCAAGGTCGCGTCCGCTCGTATTTTGTTTCACGAGTTCACGCACGCGGTCTTCGGAAAGGCCACGCACTTTGGCGACGCGTGGAATTTGAATTTCTGCGTTGGCAGGACTGATGTGCGGATCGAGGCCGCTGGCGGACTCGGTCACGGCATCCGCAGGAACGGGCGCGTTCGTCGAGAGGTTGTTATCCGCACGGTAACTGGCAATGTTCTGTGTGATGTTGGCGACCAGATTCGATGAGGTCGGACCAAGATTGCTGCCGCCGGAACTGGTGGGATCATAACCATTCGACCCCGCCGCCGATGGCCGGGGATGGAAATATTTCTCGCCTGTAAAATTTTGCGCAAGCAACGCCGAGCCGCGAATAGCGCCGGATTTGTCCACGAGCAGACTGCCGTTGGCCTGATGGGGAAACAGCAGTTGTGACGCGGCGAAAACGACAAACGGATACACGCCGCACAAAATGACGGCGAAGAAAATTGTCGCCACGATCGAGCGGCCGAATTCAGTAAAGATGTTTTTCATAATTTTTTATGGTGAGTTACGCGAGGTGCAAACCGGCGACGACGAGGTCAATCACTTTGATGCCGACGAATGGGATGATGACGCCGCCAACGCCGTAGACAAGCAGGTTGCGCCGCAGGATTTCCACCGCACCCAGCGGACGGAATTTCACGCCACGCAACGCCAGCGGAATCAGGGCGATGATGACGAGTGCATTGAAAATGACCGCGCTTAAAATGGCGCTGTCCGGGCTGTGCAGGTGCATGATATTGAGCGGCGCGATGACGGGAAACGTAACCATGAGCATCGCGGGAATGATGGCAAAGTATTTCGCCACGTCGTTGGCGATGCTGAATGTCGTAAGTGCACCGCGCGTGATAAGCAGTTGTTTCCCGATTTCAATAATTTCCAAAAGCTTCGTCGGATTTGAGTCCAAGTCCACCATGTTGCCGGCTTCCTTTGCGGCCTGCGTGCCGGTGTTCATCGCCACGCCGACGTCCGCCTGCGCGAGCGCAGGCGCGTCGTTCGTGCCATCACCGATCATCGCGACCATGCGCCCGCCGGTTTGTTCCTTGCGGATGAGTGCGAGCTTGTCCTCCGGTTTCGCCTCGGCCAGAAAATCGTCCACACCGGCTTCAATGGCAATTGCTGCCGCGGTCAGTTTATTATCGCCGGTAATCATCACAGTGCGGATACCCATCGCGCGGAAGCGTTTGAAACGCTCGGCCAAACCGCCTTTCACGATGTCTTTCAAATGAATCACGCCAAGCGCGCGTTCCTGCGTGGCGACTACGAGCGGCGTGCCGCCGGAATGTGAAATAATCTCGACCATTTTTTCAATGTCCGCCGGCAGCGTTCCGCCGACGAATTGGCGAATGGCATTGGCCGCGCCTTTGCGGATTTGTTTGCCTTCCAAATCCACACCGCTCATGCGTGTCTGTGCGGTGAACGGAACAAACTGCGCGCCGGGTAGTTCGTGAATTTCCCGTGCGCGGATGCCGAAATTCTTGGCAAGCACGACGATGCTGCGGCCTTCGGGCGTTTCGTCTGCGAGCGACGCGAGTTGTGCGGCATCGGCCAGTTCCTCCGTTGACACGTCACTCACGGGCAAAAACGCCGTGGCCTGACGATTGCCGAGCGTGATGGTGCCGGTTTTGTCCAGCAGCAAAACATCCACGTCGCCCGCAGCTTCGACCGCGCGACCACTCATGGCGAGAACGTTGCGCTGAAGCAAACGGTCCATGCCCGCAATGCCGATGGCGCTCAACAAAGCGCCAATGGTCGTCGGAATTAAACAAACCAAAAGTGAAATGAGCACGACGTTCGAGAAACTTGTGCCGGAGTAAATGCCGAACGGTTTCAACGTAACGACGGCGAGCAAAAAAACGACTGTGAGCGCCGCGAGCAAAATCGTGAGCGCAATTTCGTTGGGCGTTTTCTGACGGCTCGCGCCTTCGACGAGTTGAATCATGCGATCCAAAAAACCTTCACCGGGATTGGCGGTGATGCGGATTCTGATCTCGTCGGACAGCACGCGCGTGCCGCCGGTGACGGCGCTACGGTCGCCGCCGGATTCGCGGATGACGGGCGCGGATTCGCCGGTGATGGCCGATTCGTCCACTGTCGCCGCGCCGAGGATGACTTCGCCATCGGCAGGAATAATTTCGTTCGTGCGAACGAGAACGATGTCGCCTTTGCGGAGTGAACCGGCGTCCACGATTTCGATTTTGCCGTTACCGGACATTTTATTCGCACTCGTACGCGTGCGCGTGGAGCGGAGCGATTTTGCCTGCGCTTTGCCGCGTCCCTCGGCAATCGCTTCGGCAAAATTTGCAAATAAAACCGTGAACCAAAGCCAGATCGCGATTTGCGTGACAAACAAAGTCTGTCCGGGCGAGCGGAAAATTTCCACGGTGCTGATAATCGCGCCGACCATCGTGACGAACATGACGGGATTTTTTACCATCAGTCGCGGGTCGAGCTTTTTGAAAGTCTCACCGAGCGCAGGCACGAGGATGGCGGCGTTAAACAGGGAAACGGATTTCGTTTGCATAAAAATAATGACTGCGGATTAAAACAGGTTGCCTTGCAGCATCAGGAAATGTTCGACAATCGGACCGAGTGCGAGCGCGGGCAAAAATGTCAGCGCGCCGACCAAGATGACCGTGCCGACGAGCAGCACGACGAACGTGATGCCGCTCACGGGAAAAGTTCCGGCGCTGGCGGGAACAATTTTTTTCCGCGCGAGCGAACCGGCGAGCGCCAGCAGCGGCACAATCATGCCAAACCGTCCGAGCAGCATGTCAACGCCAAGCGTCGTGTCATACCACGGTGTGTTCGCGGTGAGGCCGGCAAAGGCGCTGCCGTTGTTGCCCGCGCACGAAGTGTAGGCGTAGAGAATTTCGCTTAAGCCGTGCGGACCTTGATTATTCAAGCCAGCCCTGCCCCAATCGCTCACCGACGCCCAGGCCGTGAAACCTAAAATGATGAACGCAAGAATGACAAACGCCAGCAGCGCCATTTTTACGTCATAGGCCTCGATTTTTTTGCCGAGATATTCCGGCGTGCGCCCGACCATCAGCCCGGCGATGAACACGGTCAGCACGATGAAAATCATCATGCCGTAAAGCCCCGCGCCGACACCGCCGAAAATGACTTCGCCGGTCTGGATGTTGAAAAGTGGAACGAGTCCGCCGAGCGGTGTGAAGGAATCGTGCATGGAATTGACCGCACCGCATGAAGCGTCGGTCGTCACGGTGGCGAAAAGCGCGGAATTGAAAATGCCGAAGCGGACTTCCTTGCCTTCCATGTTACCGTCGGCGACAGCGACGCCAAGTTGTTGATGAATCGGATTGCCTTTGGCTTCCGCCCACCAACAAACCAAAACGCCGGCGAGGCACATGGCGAACATCGCCGACCAGACCGACCAGCCGTGTTTTTGATTTTTTGTTTCGCGGCCAAGATGATACGTCAGCGCGCTGCCGATGCACAAAAGCGCGAGCATTTGGAAAAAATTCGAGAGCGGAGTGGGATTTTCAAACGGATGCGCGGCGTTGGCGTTCGTGTAGCCGCCGCCGTTCGTGCCAAGCATCTTGATGGCCATCTGCGACGCCATCGGGCCTTGCACAATGGTCTGCGTGTCGAGCGTCTGGTTTTCCATCACCGGATTGCCCTTGGCGTCAACAACGGGTTTTCCATTCGCATCCGTTTTAGCCACGGAAATGGTCTGCGATTCCATCAATTTCGCTGCCGTGTAAGGTTTGAAATTTTGAATCATGCCCTGCGACACGAGAAACAGCGCGAATACTAGACAGACTGGCAGCAGCAAATAATAGGTGATGCGCGTCAGATCTACCCAGAAGTTGCCGATGGTCTGCGCGGTGTGCCGTGCGATGCCGCGCACGATCGCCGCCGCGACCGCAATGCCGACAGCGGCGGAAAAAAAGTTGTGGATGGCCAGTGCGACCATCTGCGAGAGATACGACATCGTGGATTCACCGGCATAACTCTGCCAGTTCGTGTTCGTCGTGAAGCTGACGGCGGTGTTGAACGCGAGATGTTCCGATAGCGCGCCGAATTTTTGCGGATTGAGCGGCAGGTATTGTTGCAGGCGCAGAATCGCGTAAGTGAAAAGTAGACTCACCAAGCTGAAAATCAACATCGCAAACGTGTATTGTTTCCAGCCCTGTTCCTTCTTCGGATCAACGCGAAAAATCCAGTAAGTGAGTTTTTCCAGCGGGCGCATCACGGGGTCGAACCACGTTCGACCATTGGCGTCCAGCACGCGGCCTAGGTAAATGCCGAGCGGTTTGGTGACGAGCGCGAGCGCGCCGAGATAAATCACGAGTTCCAGCCATTGATGGACGTTCATAAAATTTTTCAGGTGCTAAAATTTTTCAGGCCGCACCATTGCGAAAATTAAATAGCCGCAAAGCGCGAGGGAAATGATTCCAAGAATGATGTTTTCCATAAAAAATTGAATTAGAGTTTTTCGCAGCCGCGCGCGTAAAGCGCAAAGACCGCAAAAAACAAAACCGCCGTGCCGATGTAAATAATATCAATCATAGGTTTCGTTTTAAGATTGTGAGTGTGCAAGACATTCCTTCGATTCCGATCTACCGATGCAGGCGGCCAATTGCAGCCAATCAATTCCATTCATTTCAACAGACTAGCCGGAAATAAGTCGGCACGACTAATTAAGAAATGCAGTCATTACGTAAATAAATCGTTAAGATGACCTTCCCAAAGCTTTTTTGATCTATCGCCCTTTACATGAATTGAGGTGAACATAAATTGGAGTGTGAGAACTGGAATTCAAGAGGATGCTGACCTGATAGTGCTGCTTAACATTACCCTAAGTCGGTCAACTGTTGGGTATTACACAAACGGACGGTCCGAGCATGTGATGTCAAGCCGTGAGCAAAATTCACGAGGCGAACGTCTATTGTCGGACAACTGAACTGTGGTAGGCTTTAGGGAAGCCAACCGGAACTGCGACGGTCAACCGGCGTTGGTTCCAATGAATGGGTAGGCAGTTTTTGTAAAGTGACGTAAAAACCTGATGACCCACACTCCCATGCCAACAGCAAAAGGCGTGAGAATGTTTCAGGCTCTCACGCGAAGCTGTGTCTGCCGGCGTTTGGCAACCGCCCCTGCGCCAAGCAACAGCCCTCCAACCAGTAAGAAACTCAACGCGCCGGGTTCAGGAACAGGATTAGCACTTTCCGTCAGGCTGTATTGCGTCGCGCCCGAGAACTGAACTTGATAGCCAAAATCCAGCGTGCTGTTATTTCCGGGGAAAATTCCCACTGGCGTCCCGCCCATATAATCAATCGTTCCAGTGTATACCCCGCTTACAGGTCCGCTAGGCTGGGTGATGGTGGCCGTCCAACCCGCAGGCGCACCGACACTGGCAGAGTTGATGGTAAAGGCCTGGTTCATGGCGACATTGACAATATACGCCGTCCAGGCAAATGAGGACTCGTTATCAATGGAATTGTTGATTGTCAGAGTGGGATCGGTCGGGGTATCCGTCTGAATGGCAAGGTTCATCGCGCCAAAACCTGATTGCCATCCGCTTACTCCCACACTTTGAGCGCCGGTGCCGTCTGTGGTCAAGGCAGGGTTATAGCAATAAAATCCACCGCTATAACCCCAAGAGGGTATGCTGGTGACAGTTGCATGGCTGATGAACAATCCTAGGAAACTTGCCGAAACAATCAAAAGAATTTTCTTATGCATATTCGCTCTCTCTTATTTAAGGTTTAACGGATCTGATTCGTACGTAATTAATTACAAACAATTTGGTTCCACTCTTTTAGGTTCCTTCAGGTAATTGTCATCTGGCAAATGCCTGACTTCCTAGCTGGCTTTTATGTAAATGAAAGATGCACATCATTTCACTACTTTTAGGGCCTAAACTGTCTGATTAATTCCGACTATACGCCGACATCCATTCCTGTCCAGAAAAAGTTATTCACATTCCGCAGGGCGAGAGATGCTCATACTTTTAGCGTGTTTGAGCGTGTCGAGAGAAGCCTAACGACCAAAACTGAGCCACGCCGGAATCATGATGTCAAACCTCAAACTGCAATGGCCAACCGGCGTTGGCTCCAGTGAATGATTTGGCTCATTGGACTTTTACACAATGGACAATTCACGTTGTTTTACCCAACAAAACAGAAGTATTAAGGCATGACAAACCGATTCCGACTGGGACACTTGGTGATTTAATCAGGGCACGACGGAAAGAAGCCGGTTTAACCCGGGAACAGCTTTCAAGAACAACCGGAATTCCCATCTATTGGCTTGGACGCTGGGAGCGTGATCGGTCGTTTTCCAATCAAGCAGAATGGGTCAGATTGGGAAAGACCCTGAAACTTTCGGCAACGTCATGGTCATTCGTTGCCTTTTGTGAAAGCAACAAATGCCGTTTTTTTGCAGCCTTCGCGCGATTTTCTACATCGGAAAAATAAAACACGCGCAGACTGATTTGCCTGCGCGTGTTTTTTGAGACTGAATATAATCAAGCCTGACGGTTTTTAAACCGGAGGAAGCAGGCCAAGGCAGCAAAGCCGCATCCAGCCAGAGCAACACTGGAGGGTTCGGGTACTGCGCTGACGCCGGTGAAGGCAAGATTGTCAAAGCGCCAGTTGCCGGAGTTATTGTTGTAAATTTGGGTTAGACCGCCGGAGGTCAACGCTGCGCTGGCATAATCGTTAGGGACGTTGCCAGTGGAATCAAAGGCGGAAACGAGCCGGACGCCGAAATTAGCATCATTATTGGCACCGGTGATGGAACTGAGATTAACGGCGATGTTGGGGCTACCGGGCGCGTTGTAATAGTCGTTGGAGGTGGCAATGTAGGTGCCAGTGGGGCTGGTGCCACCGTAATTGACCCAACCTGCGGGGTTGGCGACGTTAAGATTATATTGGAACTGGAGGTCGCGGATGCCCTGGGTGGTGCTATACCAGTCGAAAGAGAAACCAATATTATTGTATCCGACGGTGGATGCATCGAGTTCAATGCCTTGGGTATACTCTGCAGCGCCGGCGGCGGCGGTAGCCCATCCGTTATGGCCGGCACCGCGGATGCGCCAGGTATCCTCGCTGAAGGAGGGAACTGCAGTTCCGGCGGTAAGCAAGACGTCACCGCTGGCGGTGTTGCCGCCGTTGTAACTGTTGTTCATGCCGAGCATGATGGCGGTTCCTGTTCCGGTGGTGGGAGCGGGACTGTTGTAGGGGGCAGCTTGGAGGCTGGTGAAGTTCCAGGCAGTGATTGTTTGAGCTTGTGCAAATGCTGCTGAAAGCAGCAATGCGCCGGTAATCGGGGCGATTTTTTGTTTATTTTTCATGGGTTTATATCTGTTTTGTTAATTTTTAAAACGAACGGGTGCATCCTCCATTTTTTCTGTTACAGGCCAAAGGCTAGCCGGTGACAATCGTGCAAGTGGTTATTCACATGCTGTTAACAAAAGTGTTTTTCTCTCCCACTGGTGAAACGAATTTCGCAGATGACTGGATCGGCTGAAACGATAAAGGAAATTAATTTCCCGGCGGAATCCAAATTGGATACGGCAAAAAAACGCGCGTAGCGTCGAACTCTGCACGCGTTTTTTGGTCAGCAGCCAATCGGTGCATCCGGTTGCACGGTGAAGTAATTAATTTTTTATCGCTTGCACGGAGGCGATTTCAGCTTTCACTTCAGAAAAATCTTTTTGGAAGGCGTCATTTTTCTTCATCTGGCGAACGATGGCTTGCGCGAGCACGCGTCCGGCATAAATGTCGGTCGGATAATGCCGGGCGATTTCCACACGATGCCAGCCGATGCTGCGCGCTTCGGCGATGATGGCGTCGTGTTTGACAGGAAACAACTCGGCAAGCACCAGGGCCAAAACCATGGATTCTGTCGAATGGCCGCTGGGATAACTGAAGCTTTTTTCCGGTTTGCCGGACAGGAGGCTTGGATCAATGACGTAGGGGCGCGGTCGTTTATAAAAATCCTTCGCGTTATCAGTGACAGCTTCGGCATCGGTTTGCACACGATGAAAAAAAATTTCGGTTTTTGGGAATTTGTCCGGCTGGAAGAAATCGCCGATTACAGGCTTGAAGTTAAAAATATCGAATTTCTTTTCTGAAAATGCGACGGTTATGTCATTGCTGGGCGTGGCGCGACAAACCGCTTGAACTTCCGCCAAGTCCGCGGCTTGCTCTGCTGAATCAGGCAATGGTGGCGGCGCAAGGAGCGCAATGGCATCAGGCTTTCCCTGGTCGAGGTAATTGAGCGCAATATCCGCGTCTTTTGCAAAACTTACAATACTGACGCTTGTAAAAAGTGCGGCGAGAAATACCGGTCGCAAACACCTGGCTGGCTTTGTTAAAAGTTTCATCGGGTGGGGATAGTTTTTAGGAACGGTATTTTTGTTACAAGGAACGGTATGAAAATCGCCTTGCTGCCTACTGCACGGTAACTCCATCAGCGGCCCACTGGATGTCGGGACGTCCGGGATCAGCGGCTTTGGAAACAGCATTCGAGCAGGCGTATGTGTATTTAAAATAACTGTCATGCCCATCCATGAAAGCAATCACAGCTCCTTTATCGTGACGGGAGGAAAGTGCTGTGGTGTAAACCTGTGGTTTGCAGATGTCCGACTGTTTTTGCGAACTACCATAGAAAGGAGTTTCGCCGATGAGTGTCCTCCCCTCGCTGAACATGACAAACAAGGAGGGGTTCTTTACCATATTAGCCTTGAGGTTGGTAATACTTGGAGGCGCATGGACCAGTCCCTGCGAATTCATTCCGTATTGTAATGCCACCCGGATGGAGATGTTGACGAGCGGGTCAATTTTTGCGCTGGGGCATTGAAAGATGGATTTGCCATTGTTATACAATTCCTTTCCGACAACGCCGTTTTGTATTGCGTATGTGTAGAGTGGGGGACTTGAAATATAAGGCGGCAGGGCGTTGAACCAGGCATCCATCCCCTCTTTTGGCTTGTGGTTGTAGAAGTCCGCCAAATCCGTCCAGGTTGGATTATCTTCGTTATAACCCGGAGCAGCCCCCGGGGTGCCAATTGGAATCTTGGTCTTGGGAAAGACCTGGTTATTATCATCCGTATACATGGTTTGTGCGAGCCCCCATTGCTTCAAATTGTTAAGACAGACGACACGCATGGCCTTTTCCTTCGCTTTGGCCAGCGCCGGCAGGAGCATGGCCGCCAAAATAGCGATGATGGCGATGACCACCAGTAATTCAATTAAAGTGAAACCGCAGTTCTTTTTATGATTCATAGTCTAATGCAGTTTTTCAATCGGTGAATTTTCCATCCCACTCCACGCATAACTTAATCCGTCGAGGGGGAACAATGCAGAAGTCATGTCACAAACCGACGGCGGAATAGTGACGATAGTGTGATAAAATTTTACGGTCTTCTGACGTTGCAAGAATGTAACCGGAGGGACGTGTATTCGTGACGGGCTTCGGTTTTAGTTCATCCCGATTTGGATGATTTAAAATTAGTCAATTTCAAAACTAACAACACTAAAAATGAAAAAGCACATAATCATGGCAGGCATCGCGTTAATGTCCTTTGTGGCGGCAAATGCGCAGGCCGCCCAACCCGCAATTCCGCCCGGGAAAATTGTCGTATTCAAGGCCGGAGACAGTTCCGGCGTATATAACATCAGCAAGTCCAAGGTGGCTCCTTGTTTCGTGCAGGTTTTTGATCCGGTGTTGACTAATCAATCATCGCCGCTGATTTCGGTGGCTTTGTCAACCACCTCCAGTGTTCCTGGTTCCTTGTGGATCAATCCCCATGCCGGTTCTGAAGGTGGTGGTATTTCCCGCACTACCGACCGTCAGTTTCTTGCGTTGGAGGGCTACACCGGCAATATACTCAGCCCGACCGCTTCCAAGCCATCCGCAAACACAAACGTTTACCGTGGCATTGTCACTCTCGATGCGTTCACAAATGCAGTGAGTGTTTATTCTGACCTCGCCAATTGGTTTGGCCTGCCGCCCGGAGTGGCACAAAACAATCCAACCGGCATAGCCTCGACCGATGGAACGAATTTCTGGGGAACCGGCAATGTGACCGGAAGCAGTTCCGAAGCGAGCGGAACACTTTTCTATAATGCAAACGTAGGACCAACACCTTTTGAAATTCAAAATTATATTCAGGCGGCGGCTGAAGCCCGCATCATCGGAGGCACACTTTATGTGGTGGTTCCCGGTGCCGGTGTTTACAATTTTCTGAACGCCAATAACAATTCAGTCGTGCCTCTGCCTTATGATCCGAACGTCTCCAATCCGTACCAGACTGTTGCGCTTACCAACCTTTTTCTCAACTGGGGCAGCCCATTTGCAAATATCGTGAACTTCGATATGAATGCGGCCGGCACCATTGCTTATGGGGCGGATGAGACGTATGGAATTGTCAAATTTACGAACAATGGTAGCGCGTGGGTGCAGGCACCCTATTATTTCGGCAGCACCAACATTGGCACAACCTTGCAGCCGCCGGCGCAACAGGGTTGTTTTGGCATTTGCGTGGATTTCAGCGGAACGAATCCGGTCATCTATGCGACCACCATGGAATATGGCACAGGAACCACTGGTAATGGACAGGGTAACCCGAACAACAATCGTTTGATCAGCATCGTGGACAGCGGCAATCCCGGCACTAATATGGTGGCCCAGACATTGGCCACCGCAGTCACCACCAACGAGGTTTTTCGCGGAATTGATTTTACACCGGATCTTCGCCCATTGATTACTTCGGCGCCGGCCAGTGTTTCCACCACCAATGGCGGTTCTGCAACCTTTGCCGTGTCGGCGGATTCAGTTTATACCTTGAACTATCAATGGCTTCAAAATGGCACCAATTTGAACGGACAAACAAGCTCTTCGCTGGCCTTGAACAATCTCGCCACCAACTTTAACGGCTACACTTATCAATGCATTGTGAGTAACAATTACGGAGTAGTCACCAGTACTCCTCCCGCCTCCTTGACGGTAACGATTTTTGTGGTTGCGCCTGTCATCACAAACGCCGTGGTCCACACCACAAACTACGTCGGCAACACCGAAACCTTTGCGGCCATTTTTCCAACCGGCACACAGCCATTCACTTATCAATGGTATCAGGGAACCACCAAATTGGTGGATGACAATGTAAAATATAGCGGCTCAACCAGTTCATCCCTTACAATTTCGAATCTTGTTACCGGAGACAGCGGAAATTATTACCTCACAGCGCATAATTCCGCTGGTACCGCCTCCAATTTGGTGGATGTGCTTTCCGTGCAGTATCAATTGCCTGTGATCAACGCCAGCGGCCAGCCACAGTCCGTTACCACCTTCACGAATGTGCCTGCTTCACTGTCCGTCATGCCAAGCGGTGGAAGTCAGCCTCAAACCACTCAATGGTATAAGCAGGGCAGCCCTCCATTAACCGATGCCAGTGGCCAATACACCGGCTCACAGGACAATTCACTGAACCAACTGACCATCAATTCGCCAGTGTTGACCGATTCCGGTTTATACTATGTTGTAATCAGCAATGGTGGCGGCAGCGTAACGAGCCAGTTGGCGCAGGTGACCGTGCTGGTTCCACCGGCACCTTCCTATGTTTCCTACAGCAACCAGGTCTATACCCAGAACTTTGACTCTCTGCCTGATCCGGGATCCAACTCTGTGAATAGTATCAACAATAATCCGGGGGCGACGCCAACTGATCCCGGCAACATTGATGGCATCGCCTACTCCCTGGCGAATCCGTTTGATTTTGCCTATCCAGTCATTAACAACAATTTGGTGGGTGGCTTGGGATTGAGCAACACGATGTCCGGGTGGTATGGTGCGGCAGATACCATGATGGATGTCACCATCCCGGATGGAATCTCCCGCTTCGGTGCCCAAGATGGCGATCAATCCACAGGCGGAGTCATTGATTTCGGCCTCAATGATGGTGGCAGCGTTCCGGGCACCAACCGTTCCTTGGGGCTGCTCTCCACCAAGACGACTGGTTCAACCACCTTCGCCCTGAAACTGATCAATAATTCAACCAATGCGCTGAATTATGTTAACATCAGCTTCCTCGGTGAGATGTGGCGCCAAGGAACGGGTATTCGCACCATGACCTTCGGTTATACGCTGGATAATACCGCAACCAATTTTGCACTCTCGGCGGAATCAATCGGAAATTCGACGCTGGTTGGGGATCTGGCATTCAGCTTCCCGACTGGAGCGGTTGCTCAGGCAGTTGACCCTTCCCTCTATCAAACGAACCCGTCGGTAACCAACCTCGCACTGGTCAATATGTGGCAGCCGGGTGCGGCGTTATGGTTGATCTGGTCAATTGACTATTACGGCTCGGGTTCCGGCAATGGTTACGCCATCGACAACTTCAGCTTTTCCGCCAGTGTCACAAATTTGCCTGCAGTTACAGTGCCGACTCTGGGCGGGGTGACATTCACCCGCGCCAATGGGTTGGTTTTCAGTTTCAGCGATATTCCCGGCGCAAGCGCGGAGTTCACAGTTTGGGGCACAACGAACCTCGCCCTGCCATTTAATCAGTGGCAAAATCTTGGAAATCCTACGGAAGTGTCGCAGGGTAACTATCAATTCAACGATTTGCAGGCGACAAATAAATCGCAACGATTCTATAAAGTTACGAGCCCATAATAGGATGGCTCCGGCGACTTGTTAGGCACACGGACTCTACTCTCTAGATTTGCGTGCATAAATAAAAAGGACCGTCAAAAAATAAAGCAAGCCGACAATATTGACTGGTAACAGCAAAGCCCAGCCATAGTAAGCATCCGTGTAGCCCGCTCGCCATGAAAAATAAACAAATGCCCATACAGCAAGTGACGAAAAAATCTGGAGGCCAGCACCGATAATCATTAGACGCTTGGCCGCTCCGCGCCAGCGTGTGGACATCAAATATCCAACCGGAATAATTAGCGCTCCGAAATACATGAGAATGCCGATAAAAATCATACGCGAGTGCGCCTAACGACCAAACTAAACCACGCCGGAGTTTTTGCAGACGGCCACCGAATGTCAAACCACGCGTTGCGCTAACCATAATCGGGTGCCGCGTCACGCTGCCCAACCGGCGCTGACTCCAGTGAATGGTTAGGCGGCATTATGGTGACTGTTTCAATCCGGAATGTGAACGACATAATAGTCGAACCCCTTCTGAACGCCACTGCCTCCAATTCCACTCATACCGGGAAGGACTGGCTCCTGCAAGTAGAAATTGGTCAGGCCTGCGAAGTGCTGCTGCATCAAGATTCCCTCCACGCGAACTTCATGATCAACAAAACTTGTCGGCCAAAGTTTCCTGCCGTCTATCCAAACATGCAAATCATCTCCTCCATCAATCATGGCACCATGTCCACCAGCGAGCCCACCAACCCAATTTTGCCTGGCGATACCGGCAAGCACCACACGCCGTCCAACGAGGTCGTGCAATTGTTGACTGCGTGTCACTTTCACACTGTCGTCTTTGCACCCGCTTGTCAGCAGAGCACCTAACAAAATAAATATGAAGTATTTCAATGTGACGATGCGCTCGATGCCGCCCAACGTAGAAAGCTGGGCCACCGCTGATTCAAAACCGTTCGGTTGCAAACTGCAAGCGCCAACGGCGGTTGGCTCCAGTGACTGGTTTGGCCGACGGATCATAACTATTTTGGCTGAGTCCAACCACATGCCGGACAAGTCTTGGAACCTTCCGGTATGCGCTTGCCACAAGAAACGCAAGGCATCCCGACCTCCTCGACCTCAACGCTCTTTGGCACTGAACTCGTCTTGGCTTCGGGATAGGCCCAACGCTGGATAGGCGGCGCACCAAATAGAAACCACACCGCCGCTGCAACCAGACCTGTGATCTTGATAAATGCCGGCCCGCTAATCCGCTCGGAATCACCAACCGCTGTCAAATAGTCGGTGAATAGGCTGACAGCTTGGTAAAGGAGAAATACCCCAAAGGCTTTGACAATGAGCTTAAATATGTCTGCGTGTTTCATAAACGTAAAGGGGTCATAAAGGGGTCAGTCCCAAGTATTTTATCCAAGCTTGAACTCAATTTGTTCGTCCGGTTCAACTTTTAATCCGCAATGGCCTCGACCGGGCAAAATCCTAACCCATAGCCGGACTTGTGTAAATACTCAGGACTGACCCCTTTATTGTTGCTTTCATCGGACTGATGTTTTGTAAAATGCCGCCGTGGTTGATAGTTCTCGCGTGCGCATTGGCAGGGAAACTATTCTTGCACTGAAATTTATGAATCACCTCATCAAGATTATTTCGCTCACTGCTTGTTTGAATTTGATTCTGGCGACGCACACCTTCGCTGGCCCGCCGTTTTTGACCGACGATCCAGAGCCGGTGGATTATCAACATTGGGAAGCTTACCTCTTTGGCAACGGCGATCATACTAGCGGCGGTTACAGCATCAATGGCCCGGCAGTGGAACTGAATTATGGTGTGCTGCCCGACACGCAACTTCATTTGATTGTGCCAATGACCACGGTTGGCGGTGGCGGCGCGCCGACAGTTTCAGGTTTAGGCGACACGGAGTTCGGCATCAAATACCGCTTTGTTCACGAGACGAATGGCTGGCCGCAGATCGGAATTTTTCCAATGGCCGAGGTGCCGACGGGCGACGCGGATCGAGGTTTGGGCAATGGCCGCGCGTGGTTTCGGTTGCCGTTGTGGGTGCAAAAGAGTTGGGGTCCGTGGACGACTTACGGCGGCGGCGGTGCGGCATTGAATTCTGCGCCTGGCCAGCGCGATTATCCTTTCGGCGGCTGGCTGTTGCAGCGTGATTTTGGGCCGCACCTCACGCTCGGCGGCGAATTGTTTGCGCAAGGGCAGGACACGGATGCCAACAAGGGATTTGCCGCGCTCAATTTCGGCGGTTCATACAACGTCAATGAGCATTTCAGTCTGCTGTTCAGCGCGGGACACAGTGTTGCGGGCGACAATCATACGCTCTGGTATTTCGGACTTTACTGGACTTGGTGAACGGAAGAATCTTCTCAACCGCAGACAAATCACGCGTCAAAGAAAAAAATTATGGGCTTCTGGAAAAAATCACTGTACCGACGGGCGCAAATGCCAAAATGTCTAAATTAACTCCATTTGATTTCCTCTTCCAACCATTGTTGGGCATGAAATCCCATTGGAGACAGTCTGGTAAGCGAAAATTTTATAGATGTCTGAATGTTTTTTGCGGAACGTTTGACCTTCCGGCTGGTGGAACTTTTATACAAGTTGCCTGCCTCTCTAAATGCGTCAAATAAGTCAGTCAGCGTTGCATCCATTATCTTTTTTTTCCGGGAATTATCGAATGATTTATCGTCATTGGCACTCGTTTTTTGTTCCATAAAATGTGGTAAGAGCTAATTTGCTGCCAACCTGTCTAAAACCGATGGTAAATCAGCTGGTATTTTAGTCTAACTGAGCGGGTGTTCTAATCTTTTGCATCCTGATTCAATTTTGAATTACTTGCCATTTAGATTCTGAATTGTTTCTTGTCTCTTGTTTCTTCACCATTTTTTCGTTCCCCCTTGCACATAATCTGGCTGTGAAAATCCTGCGGATAAGAAAAAATAACTTCTGTTTGCATAAAAAGCTCTCATCTGGAAAATGGCGAAATCAAAACCCGCGGAAACCCAGTCCGGGCTGTATTGCTCATGCTTAAACAAAAGCATCATGCGTTACAAGACACGAGCCCTTGCCGGATTGGAGTCGAATCCGGTTCACTGTTCCATGAAATCGTCGCAAAACTGCGAAATGCCATGGGGATTGAGACAGCAATAGGTTATCAGGACGAATGGGGATTTCACATGGGCGTCAAACCCGTCGAAAATAAAATCAAGTGGCCGTCGGTTTGGTAACCCAAATCGGCAGGAGAGCCAACATCAATTACGCCTTTCTGAATCAAGCGCATTAAGCTTGTTCAGCCTTTGCATTTTAATCTTTTCCTGGCAGATAGTGAGTGGCTTGATGACGCAACGAAAACCATTGGCCAATTCTGGCGGCGAAAGAATGCCCGCCGAAATGGGTTGACCGCTGAAAATCAAGCAAATCAGGACGTCGCGGTTCGTTAAAATTAGTTTGCCTCAAAATCCGATTTGTAGGTTATAGTCGTGGGGTGAATACGCAGCGTCCTTTGATGATTGCCTGTCTGCTTTGTACTGCGTTGCTGCAAGCGCTCACTAGCAGCGCCCAACCCGTGACCAAGATTGCCGGAGGAGATAATCACAGCCTCTTTCTCAAAAGCGATGGCAGTCTGTGGGCCATGGGTGAGAACCAGCATGGGCAGTTGGGCGACGGCACCTACAACAACACCAACCTTCCCGAGCAGATTGTGGCCAGCAACGTCACGGTGATTGCTGCAGGATCTGAAAACACCCTCTTTCTTAAGAGCGACGGCAGTCTGTGGGCTATGGGCGAGAACCAGTATGGGCAGTTGGGCAACGGCACAACCAGCGACACCAATCTTCCCGAGCAGATTGTGGCCAGCAACGTCACGGCGATTTCCGGAGGACGCTACTTTAGCCTGTTTCTCAAGAGTGACGGCAGTCTGTGGGCTATGGGCGAGAACCAGTATGGGCAGTTGGGCAACGGCACAACCAGCGACACCAATCTTCCCGAGCAGATTGTGGACAGCAACGTCACGGCGATTGCCGCGGGATGGTACCACACCCTGTTTCTCAAGAGCGACGGCAGCCTGTGGGCCATGGGCGACAACCAGTTTGGCGAGTTAGGCGACGGCTCTTATAATAGCACCAACCGGCCCGAGATGATTGTAGCCAGCAACGTCACGACGATTGCGGCAGGAGCTACTCACAGCCTGTTTCTCAAGAGCGATGGTAGTTTGTGGACCATGGGTGCCAACGGTTATGGCGAGTTAGGCGACGGCTCCACCGATAACGGCAACTACCAGACCAACCGCCCTGAGTTGATTGTTTCCAACATCGTCACGGCGATTGCCGCCGGAGATGATCACAGCCTGTTTCTTAAGAGCAACGGCAGTTTGTGGGGCATGGGCAACGGCGAGTTAGGCCAGTTGGGCAATGGAGCCACTAATGGTGGCAACATTCTTAGCCCTCAGCAGATTGTGGCCAGCGGCATTACGGCGATGGCCGGAGGAGGCAACCACACCCTGTTTCTCAAGAACAACGGCAGTCTCTGGGCCATGGGCTTCGACCCGTATGGCCAGTTGGGCGATGGCCATTACACCCCTACCTATCCTTATGGAACCAACCAGCCTGAGCAGATTGTAGCCGGGACTTTGGGCTACAATCAAGTCTCCGTTCAGCTTTTGAACGGGGGTAATGTAGGTCTATCCTACGTGGGCATCGCTGGCACGAATTACGGGCTGGACCTTTCCTTCAGCCTGTCACCAGCCAACTGGGTGCCTCAGCTCACCAATTCCGCCGGTGCAGGCGGTGTGCTAGTATTCACCAACACGCCCAACAAGACCACCAACAATTTCTGGCGCATTCATTCCGTACCTTAACGATTCCAGAAAAGCAAAACTATGAACACCAAGCGCAACTTGATTCAAATCTGCTGCTGTCTTTGGTGTTGTTTCAAACATTCACCGGTAGAGCGCAACCCGTAATCAAGGTTGCCGCAGGGGACACGCATAGTCTGTTTCTCAAGAGTGACGGCAGTCTGTGGGGCATGGGACTCAACAGCAGTGGACAGCTGGGCGACGGCACCACTGATAACGGTAATTACTATACCAACCTTCCTGAAATGATTGTGGCCAGCAACGTCACAGCGATTGCTGCAGAAAATGAACACAGCCTGTTTCTAAAAAGCGACGGCAGCTTGTGGTCCATGGGCGGGAACCAGTATGGACAGTTGGGTGATGGCACAACCAACAACGTCAACCTTCCTGAAATGATTGTTGCCAGCAATGTCACGGCGATTGCCGGAGGACGCTACTTCAGCCTGTTTCTCAAGAGTGACGGCAGTCTGTGGGCCATGGGCGCAAATTTCGATGGCGAATTTGGCAACGGTACTAACGGTGATTTCCCCAACGTCCCTGATGCAACCAACCTTCCCGAGCAAATTGTGTCTAGCAACGTCACGGCGATTGCTGCGGGATGGTACCACACCCTCTTTATCAAGAGCGACGGCAGTCTCTGGGGTATGGGTTATGACCTTGATGGAGAGTTAGGCGTCGGCATTTTCAACGAAACCAACAGGCCCGTACAGATTGTGGCCAGCAACGTCAAGGCGGTTGCAGCAGGAGTCATCTTTAGCCTGTTTCTCGAAAGTGACGGCAGCCTGTGGGCTATGGGCAACAACGGTAACGGCCAATTAGGCGACGGCACTCGAAACCCTACTTCCAGCCCTGAACAGGTTGTGTCCAACAGCGTTACGGCGATTGTCGCAGGAGAATACTTCAGCTTGTTTCTTAAGAGCGACGGAAGTTTGTGGGGCATGGGCGACGGCGGGTATGGCCAGTTGGGCGACGGCGCCACTAATGGTGGCAACATTCTCAGCCCTCAGCAGATTGTGGCTGGTGTCACGGCGATGGCCGGAGGGGGCTACCACAGCTTGTTTGTCAAGAGTGACGGCAGTCTGTGGGCTATGGGCTGGAATAAATATGGTCAGTTGGGCGACGGTGCTTATGGCAATCCTCCTTTTTCTGGAGTGTACATCCCCGAACAAATCGTGGCCGGTCCTCCGGGCTACAATAGAATCTCCGCCCAGCTTTTAACCGGTGGCAATGTGAGTTTATCCTACATGGGCCTTGCCGGAACGAATTATGTGCTAGATCAATCTTTCACCCTATCACCGGCCAACTGGGTGCCTCGGCTCACCAATTCCGCCGGTGTGGGCGGGGTGCTGGTGTTCACCAACACGCCCAATCCAACCACTAACAATTTCTGGCGCGTCCGCTCCGTGCCGTAGCGGGCGGGACGCAATGCAAGCGGATGTGTCTTTGGCCGAATGATCCGTTTGTGAAAGGTTCCAACCCGTCCAAGAAACCTTCAACGATTTCTTCAATAACTGAGTTGGCAAGGTGTAGGTGGCGTAAAGAGGTCAGTCCCAGGTATTTTATTCAAGCTTGAACTCAATTTGTTCGTCCGGTTCAACTTTTAATCCGCAATGGCCTCGACCGGGCAAAATCCTAAACCCATAGCCGGATTTGCGTGAATACTCAGGACTGACCCCTTTAAAGTAGATGACAGCAACAGGATTTTACTCGCTCATTAGCAAAATCAAAAATACGGCCAAAAGTTGACCAGACTCTCATCGAAATGAAAGGTGTAAGAACCGCTCATATTTAGGGTTCCGGTGATACAGGAGCCGATGATGATGCTGCTGCCGCCGCCGCCGCCCGACAATAAAATGTTGGCTTCGGGTGCATAAATCACACCCACAAACGGTGCACTTGAGCTAGAAATAGTCATGTTGGTGAGCGAGGGCAAACCAAAATACCAAAGATTTTCCGGGCGACCGTTGGCGTTGACGACGGTATTTCCGGCAATGGTGAGGCTAGAGGGTCCGTTGAAATAAAACTTGGCCGTTCCTGAATTGGTCATGCCGCCTTGGATTTGAAGGCCTGCGGGATAGAAGGCAGTACTGGTCACATTCATGTTCACTGTGATCCCGGCTTCAACAATGATCGAATAATCTTGGTTGATAATGTAATTACCGGAGGTTTGGAAATCATAAACCGTGTTAGTCGTCGAGATACCATTCGTTGTCGTAATGTTGGTTGTTGGCACTGCTATTGGCCAACTACTGGCACCGGAGGGCAGCGTCACGTCAGGGAACTGGACGTTGTAATCACTATAGATTTGGCCCGTGACCTGGTTGCTGCCGCTGATGTAACTCGCCGTGGGTCCCAGATACAGGTTGCCATCAATGGTATGGCCGCCCAAATTAACAAATCTCTCCTCGCTGGCAATGTTGCCATTCGACCTTGTCATGCTCGAGGTATACTGCCCATTCGTGCTGTATCTCGGATCATGCGAGTTATAACTGTCGGTTGAAACGCCATTGCCATTAAGGCTGATATTCCCCACAGCACCGAACGCCAGCGCAATCGGGATTGAGCCGCTGGCTCTGGTAAAACGGTAGAAACCAGCACTATCTGGAGCATCAAGGCTAATGAGCCGAATGTCGCTGAAATCGCTGTTGGTGACAACCGGCGTCCAGTTGAATAAGTCCGGCGACGATTCAATCACATAGGGAATGCCCGCTGCGCCGTTCAGGGTGAACTGGAATTGTCCGTTCGTCCATACCGGCCCGGCGAGGTCTGTAGTCGGGTTCGCGAGCGAACATTGAGTCGCCGACAACAGAACCAAAGCACAGGCAGTGCATTGAATCCCTTCTGACAGTCGTTTTGCGACCATGATTAATGATAAGGGTCTTTTTCGGAATGACAAGCACAGCATTTTCTATGGCATTACTTCGCTATTTGGATTGAACGGGGAAATAAAGGGGTCAATCTCCAGTATTTTATTCCAGCTTGAACTCATTTTGTTCGTCCGGTTCAACTTTTAATCCGCAATGGCCTCGACCGGGCAAAATCCTAAACCCATAACCAAGAGGAAGAGAATCAATTGCTTTATTTTGTATCTATTGGAACTTTTAATTGCTTCGAAACAAAATAAAACATTTTGCAAAATGCATTTGAGTGATTGCAAATCGCCTCTGATTAAATCCTGAAATTCAAATCAAACTGCATAATATTCTGAAAAATTGATGTTTTTCGCTGGCATTCGAAAAGCTGGTTATTGGGGCGAAGGCGGGAGTAGAAATTGAAGCGCGTTAAAGAGATATTAAACACACTTTATGAGACTGGTAGTCGTATCAAATCGTTTGCCTTTCACGGTGTCGTTCCAAGACGGGACGCCACAATTCAAGCCCAGCGCCGGCGGATTGACCACCGGGTTGTGGAGTTATCTGGATTGCAAGATGCCAGATGGCGCGGAGCGGCCTGATTATTTATGGATGGGCTGGCCGGGGTCGAGCGTCCCGCCGGAACATGAGCCGGCGGTGCGGACTTATGCCGAACGGCATTTCAAGTCCGGCCCGGTTTTTTTGCCGGAAGATAGCATGGACCGGTTTTATCTCGGCTTTTGCAATAAGACTCTCTGGCCGCTATTCCATTATTTCCCGACACTCACACACTACGAGGAGGACAACTGGCAGGAATACCGGCACGTCAACCAGGTCTTCGGCGAGGCGGTGGTGAATGCGTTGCGTCCGGACGACGTTCTCTGGATTCACGATTATCATCTGATGTTGCTGCCGAAACTGGTGCGCGAAAAATTCCCGGAAATGCCCATCGGTTTTTTCCTGCACATCCCGTTTCCGTCCTGGGAAATTTTCCGGATGCTGCCACGTCCGTGGCGCGAGGAAATTCTTGATGGGCTGCTCGGTTCGAGCCTGATTGGTTTTCACACACACGATTATGTGCGCGACTTTTTCACCTCGGTGCTGCGTACGTCCGGTTATGAACACCAGCTTGGCAGCCTGACATTGCGCGACCGCGTGGTGAAGGTGGACACGTTTCCAATGGGCGTTGAATTCGATCGTTTCGCGCAGGCCGCGTCGTTAAAGGAAACCGAATTGCGCGTGGACGAATTGCGCCGGAAGTGTGTCGGGCAAAAGGTTATTTTTTCCGTGGACCGGCTGGATTACACGAAAGGCCTCATCAACCGGCTGCGCGGTTATGAATTGTTTTTGAAGAATAATCCGCAGTGGCACGGCAAGGTGGTCTTCATCATTTCCGTGGCGCCATCGCGGATCGGCGTGGACAGTTACCTGGCGATGAAGTTGGAACTGGAGCAGACGGTCGGTCGCATCGTGGGCGATTTCGGGAACGTGCATTGGACGCCGCTGGTTTATCAGTTCCGCAACCTGACGTTCGATGAAATCGTGCCGCTCTACCGCTTGTGTGACGTGGCGCTCATCACGCCGTTGCGCGACGGCATGAATCTGGTGGCCAAGGAATTCATCGCGTCACGTCCCGACCAGACCGGCGTTTTGATCTTGAGTGAGATGGCCGGCGCCGCAAAGGAAATGGGAGAGGCACTCATCATCAACCCGTTTCACCGTGAGGATTTTGCGAAGGCGTTGGAACAGGCGCTGGCCATGCCGGTCGAGGAGCAGATCCGGCGCAACAAACTCTTGCAGGAACGGCTCCGACGTTACGACGTGGTCCGCTGGGCGGATGATTTCGTCCAGTCCCTGTTGTCCACGCAGAAAAGCGAGGCGGCCCGGCGTGTGCGGGTGCTGACGGGCAAAGTGCTCGCCGCATTGACCCAACAATACCGCACCACGACCCATCGGGCATTGCTGCTGGATTATGACGGCACGCTGGTGCCTTTTGCCGTCGAGCCAAGGCAGGCGCAGCCGGACGCGGAACTGCTGGAGTTGCTCACAGTTTTGGGTTCCGATCCGGCCAATGAAGTGACCATTGTCAGCGGCCGGCCAAGGAGCACGCTCGAAGACTGGTTCGGCCGGCTTCCCATTTCCTTGATCGCCGAGCACGGCGTCTGGCTGCGCGATAAAAATTCCGACTGGCGCATGTTGAAATCCATGACCAACGACTGGAAGGAGCGTGTGCGTCCGATCCTCCTGCTTTTCGTGGACCGCCTGCCGGGTGCGCTGCTGGAGGAAAAGGAATTTTCCCTCGCATGGCATTACCGCCGCGCCGACCCGGAACAGGCTTCGCTCCGCGCCAAGGAACTGCTCGACGACTTGGCGGGTTACACACGGAACATTGACGTGCAGGTATTCGAAGGCAACAAAGTCATCGAGGTGCGCAACTCTGGCGTCAATAAAGGCACCGCTGCGCTGGAATGGCTTTCGGGGCGGGCACCGGAATTCATCCTGGGCATCGGAGACGACTGGACCGACGAGGATCTATTCCACGCCTTACCGCCCTCCGCCCTTTCCGTGCGCGTCGGCGTGGCCAACACCGCCGCGCGTTATTATCTGGCCAACCACACCGCCGTGCGGCGGATGCTGCGGGAATTGAGCGACAGCCCGCGCGAGAACACCAACGGAACCGGCTTGGCAAAGCCATTTCATGTACATTCCCAAACACACACGCCAGGGTCTCAGTCTGGAGCCGTTCTGGTATAAGAGCGGCGTCATTTATGAGGTGCATATCCGCGCGTTTTACGATGCGAACGGCGACGGCACGGGCGACTTTCGTGGGCTGACGGAAAAGTTGGATTATATCAAGGACCTCGGCGTGACCGCGATCTGGTTGCTGCCATTTTATCCTTCGCCGCTGAAAGATGACGGCTACGACATCGCTGACTATTGTGACGTGCATCCGATGTATGGCACGCTGGGCGATTTCGAAATTTTCCTGGGCGGGGCGCACAAGCGCGGCCTGCGTGTCATCACGGAACTCGTGCTCAATCACACGTCCGACCAGCACCCGTGGTTCCAGCGCGCCCGTCGCGCAAAACCGGACAGCCGCTGGCGGAATTTTTATGTCTGGAGCGACGACCCGCACAAATACAAGGATGCACCAATCATTTTAAACGGCGTTGAAGTTTCCAACTGGACGCTCGACCCGGTGGCCGGATCTTATTTCTGGCACCGTTTTTTTTCGCACCAGCCGGATTTGAATTTTGAAAATCCTGAAGTCCGTGACGCGATCTTCAAGGTGGTGGATTTCTGGCTTGATCTCGGTGTGGACGGCCTGCGCCTTGACGCGGTGCCCTATCTTTATGAACGCGACGGAACCTCCTGCGAAAATCTGCCGGAGACCCACGCCTTCCTCAAATCGTTGCGTTCGCATGTGGATGAAAAATACGGGGACCGGATGCTGCTGGCCGAGGCAAACTTGTGGCCGGAGGACGCGGTGTCCTATTTTGGCCAGGGCCGCGGCGATGAATGTCACATGGCTTTTCATTTTCCGCTGATGCCGAGGTTGTTTATGGCGTTGCGGATGGAGGACTGCCTGCCCATCGTGGAAATCCTTGAACAGACTCCGCCCATCCCGGAGACCAGCCAGTGGGCGTTGTTCCTGCGAAATCATGACGAACTAACCCTGGCCACCGTCACCGACGAGGAGCGCGACTACATGTATCAGATGTATGCGAAGGTGCATCAGGCGAGGCTTTATCTGGGAATCCGCCGTCGCCTTGCGCCGTTGCTGGGCAATGACCGCAAAAGTATAGAATTGCTCAATGCGTTGCTCTTTTCCCTGCCCGGCACGCCGGTGCTTTACTATGGCGACGAAATTGGCTTGGGCGATAACATTTATCTCGGCGACCGCAACGGCGTGCGCACACCGATGCAATGGAGTTCGGACAAAAACGCCGGTTTCTCCCGCGCGAATCCGCAGAGCCTTTACCTGCCGATCATCCTCGATCCAGCCTATCATTACGAGGCCTGCAACGTCGAGGCGCAACTGGACAATCCGCACTCGCTGCTTTGGTGGATGCGCCGGCTGCTCGCGTTGCGCAAACGCTGGCGCGCGCTCGGCGAGGGCAGATGTGAATTTCTCCAGCCGGACAATCGCAAGATTTTGAGCTACATCCTGCGCCACGAACAGGAAACCATTCTCGTGGTCGCCAATCTTTCGCGCTTTGCGCAGCCGGTGGAACTGGATCTCTCAGCCTTCAAGCAAATGGTCCCCATCGAACTGTTCGGACGCATGAAATTTCCGGCAGTTACGGATGCGCCTTATTTGCTGACGCTCGGCCCGCACAACTTTTACTGGTTTTCAATCGAATCAAAACCACAGACGATGGATTCCGGGACGGGTGCGCCGGTGAAGCTGCCGTTGCTGGCTGTTACCGAAGGCTGGCAGGAAATTTTCACGGGATTATCACGGGCAAAATTTGAGGCGATCCTACCCGGCTACCTGAAGTCCCAGTTATGGTTTTCCGGTAAAACCAAAACCATCAAGCTTGCCACGGTCAGGGAATTTTTCAGCGTGCCTCTGCCGGATGAACATACCGCCGCACTCGCGTTTATCCAGGTCGAATATGTGGAGGCCAATCCGGAACTGTATGCGCTTCCGCTGGCGTTCGCCACCGGCGACCCGGCCTGGCGTTTGCGCGAAGGGGGTATCGCCGAGCTGACCTTGCCGGATGGCAGCCATCGCGGCGTGCTGGGCGATGCCTTCGCCGTCCCGGCTTTTGCCGGGGCGTTGCTTGGCCTGATCCACAACCACGAACGTCTTCACAACGCTTATGGCGAAATCGAGGCGACGCGCACTGCGGCGTTGCGGCAAATCCTGAACGGAGATGCGATGCCCGATCCGATCATCCACAACACGACTGACGGTAACGTCACCATTTCTTTTGGCGACAAGCTGGTCCTGAAATTTTTTCGGCGGGTCGGAACGGACATCAATCCTGAACTCGAAATCGGACGCCTGCTCACTGAAAAAAATTTCCCGCACAGCCCGCCGCTGCTGGGTGCGCTGGAATATTGTGGCGACGACCATTTGCAAATGACGCTGGCCGTCGCCAAGGCATTCGTCCCGCATGCCAAAAACGGCTGGGAATTCACGCTGGATGCCATCGGAAGTTATTATGAACGCGTGGTCGCGGATCTCGCACAGGGACATGTGCCGCCAACTGCGCCTGCTGAAGCCAGGGATTACGTCGGGACTTATCTTGAATCTGCGCGCCTGCTCGGCGTGCGGACCGCCGAACTCCATCTGGCGCTTGCGTCCGGCGCGCCGGGCAGCGAATTTTCGGTGGCGCCAATGACGCCGCAATACCTTCGCGGCCTGTTCCAGTCAATGCGTTCCCTGGCCTTGCAAAACCTGCGTCGACTGCGGAAACAGATGAAAACGCTGCCGCCGGATCTTGTTCCCGTCGCCCAGCGCGTCATCGAACTGGAACCGGTCATTATCCAGCATTATCGCAGACTCGTCGGACAGCGCTTCGCGGCAGGGCGCATCCGCGTCCATGGCGATTGTCATCTCGGCCAGGTGCTGTGGACCGGTCGGGATTTTGTATTTCTCGACTTTGAGGGTGATTCGACGCTGCCCATCAGCGAGCGCCGTATCAAACGCTCGCCGTTGAGGGACGTGTCCCGGATGCTGCGTTCATTCCACCATGCGACGTATGCCGGGTTTCATCAACAGGCCGAATGCGGCGTCATTTCTCGCGAGAACCTGCCAAAATTCGAGCCGTGGGTCCGGCACTGGAACCGCGCGGTGAGCCGCACGTATTTGCAGGCCTACTGCCAGGGTATGCACCATTCGGGAATTCTCCCCGGCGAGGAGGACAAACTGCACATGATGCTCGTGGCCTATCTGCTGAACCAGGTCGTGGATGAACTGGGCGATGAATTGCAGCTCCACTCCGACAACGTCCGCGCCCCGCTGCAAGCCATCATTCATCTGACCGATGAACAGATGTTGCTGCACATTACAGGTGGCAACGGCGCAAAAACACCAGGCCAATGAAAGATGATTAATTGATAAAACCGGAGTAAGCGCACCGCCTCTTGAACGCCCTCAACGCACCAACCGTGTCTAACTCGCTTGCTGAAGATTTACTGAAACTTTCTACATAAAGGGGTCAGTCCTGAGTATTTACACAAGTCCGGCTACTCCACACGCGCTGCGGCGAGAGCATTAGGGTTGATTTGTCGAATGGCATTTATCACTTCATTTAGCAACAAAACCAGAGCAGTTGGTTCTTTGGTTCCGCACAGGGAAAACAGGCAATTTATTAAGGAAAGCTTCTCTTTTGAATTGACCTCGCTTATTCACGCTGCCATGATGCCCTGCAAGCAGAATGGATGGAACACACGGTATGCATGCCACTTTCCAAAAACCGCTTCTTCCTTCGAAGTGCAAAATAGTTGCTGTCGTTCTTTTGGGATGTGTTTTGCCGGTGACGGCCGCTTTTTTACAACTGGTTTCACAACCCGATCCTTCTCTCCTGACTTCAGCCGGTGCCGGAGGAGATTCGGTGGATGCGATGATCAGCCCGGATGGACGTTATGTATTGTTTGCGAGCACGGCAAGCAATCTGATCTTAAACAGCAACGGCGTGGCCATTCCTTCCCTGTTTCCTGTCAGCATGAATGTGTATCTTCGCGACCGGACCAATGGCACGACCCGGTTGATCAGCGTCAATCTTTCGGGAACGGGCGGCGGCAACGGGAATTCATGGCCGCAAGGAATTTCCACCAATGGCCAATATGTGCTCTTCGAAAGTGTCGCCAGTGATTTGGTGGCCAATGATACCAACAACGCCAGTGATGTATTCGTGCGCGATCTACTAAACGGCACGACGATGCTCGTCAGCGCGAGCCTTTACGGCGGGGCTGCCAACGGGGTGTCGCGCAATTCGGTGATGACGCCCGACGGGCGTTATGTGGCGTTCGTCAGCGCGGCAACAAATCTGGTGGCAGGTGACACAAACCAAATCACCGATGTGTTTGTTCGTGATTTGCAGAGTTCGACCACAACGCTTGTCAGCGTCGGCGCGACATCTACGAATTCCACCGCGTTGACGAGTAGTTCGGAATCGCCAGTGATCACGCCGGATGGCCGCTACGTTGCCTTTTCCAGCACTGCCACCAACCTCGTGCCCGGAGTAACGACTGCAGGCGAAATTTACGTTCGAGACCTGACCACAGCGCAAACCAAGTGGGCGAGCGTCAATGCGCGATCCATCGCGTATTCTTTGCTTGGCACGTCGAACGTGGTTTCTTACCGCCCAAGTATCAGTTCGGATGGCAATTTTGTGGCGTTTGAAACCGCAACCAATCCACCAAGCTCCAACACGAACGGCCTTATTCTGCGACAAAATATGCAAACCAGCGGCACGGATATCGTGGGCACGAATGCCAACGTGATTTCCGCTCCTTTGGGCGATTTCTATACTCTGGATATGACATCCGATGGCCGGTTCATCGCGTTTGTCGCCAACGTGGTGAGTAACTCGCCGACAACGAACACCGCAATCTATTTGTGGGACGCGCAAACCGGCACAAACACGCTTGTCAGCATGAATCGCGACAGCGGGTTGGTGTCAGATGGGATTTGCAGTTCGCCAGTGGTCAGTTCGAACGGGCAATTCGTCGCCTTCATCGGCAGCGGAACAAACCTGGCGGCCAATTCATTTGACGGACAATTTCATGTGTATATCCGCGACCAGCAGGCCGGCATTACGCAATTGGTGGATGGAGATACCAATGGCATTGGTGCGGGCGTGCCTATCATGACCGTTCCTGGCTTGAGCGCCGACGGACGATTCGTGGCGTTCGATTGCGCCAGCGGAAATCTGGTGACGAATGATCGCAACCACGCAGAAGACGTCTTTGTGCGCGATACGGTCGCGCAAACCACGGAATTGATTTCTGTTCCCGACCCAACCTTGAGCTCATATACGCCAAATGGCAACAGCGGGTTTTATCCAGGATCCGTCAGCGCCGATGGACGCTATGTGGCGTTCAGCAGTGACGCGGATGATCTGGTTCCTGGCGACACCAACAGCCAGCGCAATGTGTTCGTGCGTGATCTTCTCCTTAGCACGAATGTTTTGGTGAGTGCAGATACGAATGGAGTCGCCGCTTCGGGATTTTCCTTTGAGCCATCTATTAGCGGGGATGGCCGCTATGTAGCTTTCTCCAGTTATGCCAACAACCTCATCGCGGGTGACGCAAACAACGCGCAGGATGTGTTTTTGCGCGACTTGCAGATGGGGACAACGATGCTGGTGAGCGCGAGCCTGGACGGCGTTCATCCCGGGAACAGCAACTCCTTTTCGCCCACCATCAGTGGGGATGGCCGCTATGTTCTATTCCACAGTAAAGCGTCAAATCTGGCGGCAGGCTCGTTCGGCAGCGGAATTGAGAATCTGTTTTTGCGCGATGTGCAGCAAGGAACCAACTACGCGTTGACCACGGCAACTATTGGAACAGGCATTTCTGCAGCGGCCATGACGCCGGACGGACGTTTCGTCGTTTATGCGGGCATACTCAGTGGGACGACCGTGCGTTTGTATGTCTGGGACACACTGGCGGCCGCGCGGATTTATACCAATGCTGCTTCGCCAACCGCTGTTTCAATCAGTCCCGATGGTCGGCGGCTGGCTTATCTGAATCTGCCAGGAACACAGGCGAGTTTGAATGTGGTGGACCTTTCCATCAATTCTAATTGGGTGGCCAGCGCGGGCACCTTTGCCTCCCATCCAGGCCTGCGGTTCAGCGGCGATGGACGATGGCTCGTATATGCAACCAGCGCTGTCAATGCCCCGGGCGATACCAACACAGTTCAGGATGTTTATCTTTACGATTTTCAAACCGGAACCAATTTTCTCGTCAGCGTTGGGGGCAATGACGCATCCGATTCTCCAGATATCAGCGCCGATGGCCGCTTCGTGGTTTATCGCAGCGCGGCCACGAACCTGGTGGCCGGGGATACCAACGGCTTTCCCGACGTGTTCGTCAACGATCGCTTGAGCGGTGAGACAACCCTTTTAAGCACGAGCCTGTCCGGCGCAACGGCGAACAACCGTTCCTTGATGCCGGTTTTCAGCGCCGACGGGCGGACGATCATTTTTCAAAGTTGGGCAAGTGATTCCGTTGTCAATGATTTCAATCAAGCCGCTGATATCGTCGCCTACGAATTTTTCTATGCCGACATTACCCCCGGTGCCGCTCCCGGCGATGGTCCCGTCATCAGTTGGCCGTTTGTCCCCGGGCTGAACTACGACGTTCAATTCAAAAACGATTTGAGCGAACCCAGTTGGCAGGAAGTGGGTGGGACGATTACGGTTTTGGGAAACCGGGCATCCACGACTGACCCCTCACCCTCCTCCGGGCAGAGATTTTACCGTGTCGTTGCCAATTGAAACAACTCCCGTGCTTATGAATTCCACACACTACAAATTAATATCGAAGTCCAAAGCCGACGACGCTTTTACCTTCGTTGAGTTGCTCGTCGTGATAGCCACGCTCGGTTTGCTGGCGGTGACGCTTCTGCCCGCATTGGCCAATACCGGTCCCAATACCCAGGCGTTTCAATGCTTGAACAACCTGCGCCAGATTCAGCATGGCTGGCTTATTTACAGCACGGACAATAATGATCGGCTTGTTCCAAATTCGGGTCAAGGGCCTCTTCAGGTCAGTCTCCTGCCCAATCCTTATACGAATCCCGGCAACCCGGAGAATCAGTGGATTTATGGCGACATGACACAGCCCGCGGCGGCGGTGAACACCAATTTGCTCGTATTGGGATTGATATTTCCTTACGTTCCAAACGTTGCAGCCTTCAAATGTCCAGCCGACCCGAGGACGGCATTTTGGGGACTGACTCCACCTCCAGGAGCTGGCAACCCGCCCACGGTTCGCAGCATCTCCATGAATGGCTATATGAATCCGATCAAGGATAAAATTCAAACAAGTTATGCGCCACTAAATACCGCATATAAAATATTCAAGAAGCAAAGTGATATTGCTGTAATGGGAGCTGTCAATTGCTGGGTTTTGATAGATGAGCACCCATGGAGCATCAATGACAGCTGGTTTGTAACAGACCCAAGTCCAACTGCCAGTAGTTGGCTAGATAAGCCGGCTACTTACCACAATAATGCCTGTGGCCTGTCTTTTGCAGACGGACATACCGAGCTTCATAAATGGGGAGACGGCAATCTCATAAATTATAATGGACCTCGGAATACAGGTGTGCCGGCTCAACCTGGAGTGGGTGATTTAACTTGGCTGGGTCAAAGAACTTCCATCCTCAACTAGGACGTTTTGATGTTGTCGGGTGGTGTCAGTATCGTTCAAGAGCCGGAGACGTCGTTCCAAGAGGATGTCACCGCTACGAAGCGCGTCCTGGCTCAACAAGATGGACCGTGCATTCTTGTCGCTCACAGCTATGGGGAGCGGTAATTACTGAAGCGGGGACGGATCCAACTGTCGCCGGTTTGGTCTACATCGCTGGCTGATTGGAATGGGCTGACTTCATCTTGAGCGAACTTTATCGTGTCGGAATCAAAACCTGTTTCGGTTGATTCACGGTAACAGCGGTCGAAATAATCCGTTTGGCCGCAGACAAAGATTGGTTGCACAAGGCCACAAAGGAGATTTCAAAATTCTGGCGGCTCAAACGCGAGCGGCGTCATCGTCAGACTCCTGTCCGAATGCGCCAAAACAATCATTTCTTGAAAGCTGACGAAGTTAATCAACAGCTCCATCAACCTCGTTTGGATGTGAATAACTTTGAATCGACAGGTACACAAGTCGGCATATAATCGTAATCAATCAGTCGGAAAAACTTGAACCTGTGACACCCTATGAAAACGGAGTGCAATTCCGTCATTTCTGCCGCGTATTATACATTTTTCGGAGCGATCATGCTGATGGTCTCCAACGCGCAGGCGCAAAATCTATTTGAGGCGGATTTCGGCAGCGGCAACATCTCTGAATTCACTCCGGGCGGAGCACAAAGCAACTTTGCCTCTGGGTTTGGTCCGGATGAACCGGTTGGATTGGCCTTTAACAACGCGGGCGATCTGTTCGTCTCGGATTTGAACAGCTGGAACATCACCGAAATCACACCGGGCGGAGCGCAAAGCACTTTTGCGTCCGGGTTGTATGCCCCGTGGGGATTGGCCTTTAACAGCGCGGGCAATTTGTTTGTGGCGCGTTACGTCGGTGGCAGCATCATCGAAATCACACCGGGCGGAGTGCAAAGCACCTTTACCTCCGGGCTGAATGGACCTGAAGGACTGGCCTTTAACAGCGCAGGCAATCTGTTTGAGTTGGATTACGGCAGTGGCAGCATCATCGAAATCACGCCGGGCGGAGTGGAAAGCACCTTTGCGTCAGGTTTGTCTGGTGAAGAAGGACTGGCCTTTAACAGCGCTGGCGATTTGTTCGTGGCGAACTCTATCAGTGGGATCATCTACGAATTTACGCCGGGCGGAGTGAAAAGTATCTTTGCCTCCGGGTTGGGTAATCCTGCAGGACTGGCCTTTAACAACGCGGGCGATCTGTTCGTGGCGAATGGGGGCGGCACCATCATTAAAATCACGCCGGGCGGAGAGCAAAGCACCTTTGCATCTGGGTTGAATAATCCAGCTGGACTGGCCTTTCAGGGCGTAACCTTGCCCGTGCCTGAACCATCGACTTTGGGGTTGTTGGCTGTTGGTCTTGCCTCACTCGTCGCCCGCCGACGCCGCAACTCATGAAAACGCAATTCAAATCCTATTTCCGGGCGGTGTGTCATTTAATTGGCGGAGTGGTCATGCTGATTTCCTCCAGCGTTCAGGCGCAGAATTTGTTTGTGGACAGCAGCGGCAACATCTATGAGTTCACGCTGGGTGGAGCGCAAAGCACCTTTGCCTCCGGGTTGGTTAACCCTTATAACCTGGCCTTTAACAGCGCGGGCGATTTGTTTGAGAACGGCGGCAGCGGCAACATCTATGAATTCACGCCGAGCGGAGTGAAAAGCACTTTTGCCTCCGGGTTGTATGGTTCTTATGGACTGGCCTTTAACAGTCAAGGCGATCTGTTTCAGTCGGATTTCGGCAGCGACACAATCACTGAATTCACGCCGGGCGGAGTGAAAAGCACCTTTGCCTCCGGGGTGTATGATCCTACAGGACTGGCCTTTAACAGCGTGGGCGATCTGTTTGTGGGGGATTACTACGGCAACATCACTGAAATCACGCCGGGTGGAACGCAAAGCATCTTTGCCTCCGGGTTGTCTGGCCCTTATGGAATGGCCTTTAACAGCGCGGGCGATCTGTTTGTGGGGGATTACAGCGGCAACATCTATGAATTCACGCCGGGCGGAGTGCGAAGCACTTTTGCCTCCGGGTTGTCTGGCCCTTTTGGACTGGCCTTTAACAGCGCGGGCGATCTGTTTGAGACGGATGAATTCAGCGGCAACATTTATGAATTCACGCCAGACGGAGCGCGAAGCACCTTTGCCTCTGGGTTGAATTATCCTCTTGGACTAGCCTTCCAAGGGGAAACCTTGCCCGTGCCTGAACCGTCGGCTTTGGGGTTGCTGGCCATCAGCTCCACCGCACTTCTTGTTCGCCACTATCGCAAGTTAACTGCCTAGTTCAACCACCGTAAAGGGGCCAGTCCCGAGTATTTTATTCAAGCTTGAACTCATTGTGTTTGTCTGGTTCAACTTTTAATCCGCAATGGCCTCGACCGGGTAAAATCCCAACCCATAGCCGGATTTGTGTAAATACTCAGGACTGACCCCTTTAGGGGTATTCTTCCAATTGTGCGACTTGATTGGCGAAGTTCTTGCTTATCCATGCCCTAATTCGTTCAATAATAAATGTTATGAAGAAATGTCCATATTGCGGCAAAGAATACCCGGATGACGCGGTTGTCTGTGCGACCGACCAATACCCGCTGGACGAGAAGCAGGCAGGAGTAATTTCCACTCAGGACAAATCTCGGTCTGCTGGTTTCGGTATTCGCGCACTTGCTAGGATCATTGATACCATTTTCGCACTTTTAGTCGGATTCGCGGCGGGCATGGCTGGCGGCATAGTAATACAGATTTTGAAAATTGCCGGATTTATTACAACGGGATGGCAGCACCGCCTCCATGAATTCAGTTTCATGGCTCTAGGATTAAGCCTCTTGGGCAACATTGCGTATCATACTTTTTGCGAAGGGCTCTACGGAGCAACACTGGGTAAACTTTGCTGTGGCATTTGTGTCGTAACCGAAGATGGCAAACCAAGCACGTTGAAGGGAGCTTTAATTCGCACTTTGGCGTTTTATATTGATGGCCTCTTTTTTGGATTGGTTGGTTACAATTCGATGCAGAAATCTCCACTCAATCAACGATACGGCGATGTATGGGGAAAAACCGCCGTTTTCAAAGTCAGCGAAATGCCATCCGAATCAGAGCGACCAATAATACGTTTTGCCTTGGGGATGTTATTAGGCGCAGGATGTTTTTTTGTTATGTTGGTAGCCGGTCTGATATTTAAGGTGAGTGGCTCGGACATGTCGGCAACGAAAATCAATGGAATGGTTCGAAACCGAGACATCACTGCGTCGGCGGTGTTACCTTTTCAAGTAACTACGGTCTGGCCTGACGCCGAAAGCAAAGAAATGCATGACAGGAAATTTCAGGCGAAAGTTTTACTCGAAGCCAAAAATTATGACCAGCTGGACGAACTTGCTGGGAAACTTCGTTCTTCAAAAGAATCTTACCCAAATGGTTATTGGAAATTGGCCGACATTTATGACGGACTTGTTCCTTCAGATAAAGCATCCGACGATGAATGGGAAACCAGAGTTGCCGTTTTGCAGGATTGGGTAGCTGCCAAACCAGACTCCATCACCGCGCGAGTTGGTTTAGCCAATCTTCTTGTCAATTATGCTTGGAAAGCTCGCGGCAGCGATTATGCAAACACCGTAACGGATGAAGGCTGGCGATTGTTTGGTAAGAGACTGAATCAGGCTATGAAGGTGTTAAATGAAGCCGAAAATCTCAAAGAGCAATGCCCTCACTTATGGACTGTAAAAATGCGGGCTGCTTTGGGATTGCAGGTGAATAAAGATCAATTTAATGACATCTTTAGTCAATCAACCAATTATGCCTCCGACTACGAACGTTCGTATCTTCAAAGAGCAGTTTATCTCATGCCTCGATGGTATGGTGCGGAAGGCGAATTGGAAACTGATTTGGAAAAGTCGGCAGACCGAATAGGGGGCGATGACGGAGATATGCTTTACGCGCAAGTCGTTTGGGGTATTCATGCTCGTGCGAGTTCCCCGAATGTATTCAAAGAAAACCAATTCTCATGGCCGCGTGTGGATCAAGGATTTGCAGTTATTGAAAAACATTTTCCCGATTCGCTAGCGGCAAAAAGCGAGCGGGCTTATCTCGCTTCCTATGCTGGCGATGTCCAAAAAACTCGTGAATATTTAAATGAAACCCAAGGGAAGGCAGATCTGGCCGTATGGTATTACAAAGACGAGTATATGAGGGTTGCGAATTGGGCTTATGGACAATAACTGTGTGCGGCATCAGTTTTGGAGATGTAGAAGTCCAAACGGACACTAATTTCCCTACTCCGTGACTAGTCGGCGTAACGGGTGCTAACACTCCCCTTACTCCGTGACACTTCGGCGGGAAAGGTTTTTTCTCGTGCGCAGAATGTAATAGACCGTCGGTGTTGCGACGAGCGACAGCAATACGGAAATGCACAACGCACCGATCACCGCGATGGCCAGCGGTCGCAGCATGTCCGCGCCCGAACCGATGCCCCATGCCAGTGGTAACATTCCCAGCGCGGCGGCAAGCGATGTCATCAACACCGGACGTA
>Ga0207066_1009_pt1 | contig 53126 bp, 70 predicted proteins | sample Alteio_BWMinCont_24_FD_153490 | JGI IMG/M metagenome (GOLD analysis project Ga0207066, IMG submission 153490) | Enriched cells from forest soil in Barre Woods Harvard Forest LTER site, Petersham, Massachusetts, United States -... | ecosystem: Environmental > Terrestrial > Soil > Temperate forest >...
GGAGAACCTCGTCGCCGTCATACGAGCGCTCGACAACACCTGGCACCGGCCGTTCACCACGCTGGAGCTGGCAGCCCTTCAATCGTTGCTCGAACCGGAGGAGCACTTCGAGCTGGAAGGCCTCTCCGACAGCGCATGGCGCGAGCGCATCGGCAACGCCGTGCCCTCCAGCGCAGCTAAAGCGATCGCTGGCGTGATGGGTACAACGCTCCTGCTCGCCGCGGCAGGCGAAACATTCATGCTGAGCAGCATGCCGATCTGGGTGCGGAACGTCGCCCTCTCACTCTCCGTCAAGACGCCCGAGCCCGAGCCGGCTTGACAGCAATTTTCCCAAGAAGCTTCTGCGACCGAAGACGAGACGCACGCGACCCAAGGCCCCAGCGCTCTACCCGGCCTGCCGAGAATTCACGCGGCGTACTCTCCGGCGCGCGTAAATCGTTCTACAAATGCGCCATTGCCCGAACACGTGTGCCCAGAGACACCGACACCCGCCTGAAGGACCCCGCCTGCGCTCGCTTTGATCCTAAAAAGGAGCAGTCGCCGTGAGCCAGGTGCTTTAGTTTCGCCCGTCATCTTATCTCCTGAGAAGCGTTGAACGATCCCCTTCTGATCGTGGCTGCATCCCTGCCACAAGCGCGCGCTTCTCGCGTCAACAACAAAACAACCCCTGCCGGGGCTGGACCCCCCTAAAGGTTCCCCCCAGATTTTCTTGTTGACGCCGCACTCGCCCGTGGCAAACGGGAGCCATCCCGAAGGGGAAAACGTTCAAACGCAAACAAGGAGATAAGAACATGACTAACACGAAACAAAAATCAGCACCCAAGGCCCCGACGCATCGCGCCTTTCACGTCCGCGAGGGCAAGAACGGCGGCAAAGGCTTCTGGACCCCGATCGGCGCCGCCTGGGCGCACGACGACGGCAACGGCTTCAACATCCAGATCGATGTGATGCCGCTCGACGGCAAGATCGTCCTCCGTACGCCGAAAGACGGCGAACAGGCCGGGTAAACCACAGCGGGAGGGCGCGCGAGCGTCCTCCCTTTTCCTCTCACAGAAGGTATTTCGCCATGAACAAGCCGCCTCTCACCCTCACCGAGGTCAACAATCAGCTCCAGATCATGGAGTATATCGCCACCAATACGAAGGAGGGCCTGACCCCGGCCGACCGGATCATCCTCCGCAATCTCGAAAACCAACGGCAGCGCCTGACCCGGCGTTACCGCAGCAGGAGGTAAGCATGATCACCCACGAAGACGCTTACAACGAATTGCGCAGGCTTTCTGACCCGAGAATTTGGGAACGCGAATCGCTCGCGTGTGCAATCGGCAATGCCGCGACTTGGGCTCGCTATGCCCGCGAAGCGCTTTTGCCGCAAAAGAACGACGTCGCCACTGCCAAGGCCTGTATCGCTGTCGTCCTACGCCTACTCGGCGAATCCGTTTAGAAGGAGTACCTCACATGCCTAAATTCGTATGCACAGTTCATCTATTGATAGACGCTGAAAACCACGCCTCTGCTTGCGACACCGTGAGCGCGCTTCTCACAGAACATGGCCTGTACAACGAAGGCGCCGGCCTAATTGATTGGTCGTACATCAACTGCGATGGGCGCTTTATAAGCCCCCGCGAAGCAAATGTCCCCGCCGATTACGACCGAGATGAAGCTGATCTCGATGCGATCGCAAAGGCGGCGGGAGGTGCAGCATGAAACGCTATCCAACCACCTGCGATCGCTGCCATGGACCGCTGAACGTGTCTATCATGTCCAAATTCAACACTGACACGATCTGCCTGGCATGTTGCGATGACGAGCAACAAGCGCCCGGCTACGCAGCAGCCAGCGCGGCTGAGGCTGGCGCCGTCCGGCGCGGAGATTACAACTTCCCCGGTGTCGGCCTCTCCACGGAAGATCTGGCCTTCCTGGCAGATCGTCGCAAAGCAAGAGGTGCAACATGAAACCCGACCTCACCAAAAAGGCGATCGCCGCCAACATCGAGGCGATGCGCCAGATGCTCATGGATGCCGTCCTCCGTTCATCCGAGGCATTCCAGGCCATCGGCGCCATGCTTGCCTCGACCGGGATCTGGAAGATGCGCTCGCGCTCTACCGCGCAGCCGTCGCCCTGCTCAGGGCCGGGAGGGCGCCATGAAAAAGACCATTGAACGCATCGCCAAAGAGCACCTGCGCCTCTCTGTTATCGTCCGATCCGTTCATCTCTTTTCCGCTTGCGCGGTTTGCGCTCCTGTCGTACATAAATATCTGGGACACACACCCAATTAGTCGATTAGTTGAAAACTTTAACCAGGGGCAAAAAATGAAAACAGTTCTCTTAATGGCATGCGTAGCCCTGTCACTAGCCAGCTGCGCCACGCCTGTTACGCCGCAGGCCATTGGCGGAAGCCGGTCCGACGGCACCGTAACGCTTGCCTATGAGTACGGGCTCTTTCAAAATCCCGTTGTTGACTGGCCCACAGCCAATGCAAGCGCGAAGGCGCGCTGCAAAGCTTGGGGTTACAGGCATGCCGAAGCCTTTGGCGGCTCACAGAACCATTGCCAAGCGTTTAATGGCTACGGTAATTGCATACAGATGCAAGTAAACGTCACCTACCAGTGCACCAAATAAAAAAAGGTAAATGAGGTCGGAGTAAATTGAAATTGGATAGCGGAGATTTCTAACACCGTGGATGCGCTCGCGTTGGGGCAGCCTCGCAGTCGCCAAAGCGCTGAAAACCAAAAAGGGCGGAGCCTGACGAGAGCGGCGACGGATATAACCCGCACAAGAGCGGTGGCGAGGTTGATGGCGGCATACCCGTAGGTAGCATCGACATCGACCCCGACTAAAGAGGATCATTCGGACGCCGGTCGTTCGTGCGGCGTACGTTCAAATCCACCGCCATCGGCGGCATAATAGGCCCAGGAACAACACCATGGACAACGCCGACGACGCCTATCAGCGCGCTTCAATCATCCTGGAAGCCCATGCGCAGCTTTCTAAGAGTGAGCATCATCCCATCGACGTTCCCGAGGCCTGCATCCTCCGCCTCTTAACCGATCTGCTCCACTACTCCCACGAGCGCAATAAGGGCAAGAACCCGAATGACAACTACTACATCGATTTCGAGCATCTGGAAAAATGGGCGAAAGAGGAATTCATCAAGGAACGCGAGGCCGCTGTCGAATTCCACGAACCTCTCCTCGATCCGGAACTCAAAGATCTGCACCAGGCCCGCTCGGACCCGGAATTCCGCGAAATCGAAGCGGCGTTAAATTTACGCCAGATCGATGAAACCATCGCGATCGACCAGAGGCAGAAGGGCGAATTGCAGCGTCTCGGTCCATCCGACGAACTCATCACCCGCCACGCCCAGGAGAATGCGGATCAGGAGAAAAAAGCCAGGGACGAGAGGATACGTTACGCCCGCGAGTTTTTGCAATCACGCGAGATCGCTCAGCAAGTCGACGAGCGCGGAAAACAAAAGGCCTCGGAGCACGCGAAGGAACGCGAAACGTAATGGACGACAGCAACGACGCCCTCGAACGCGCTGTGTTCATTCTCCAGCAGCACGCGAATATCACACGTGAGGACCCTGCGCACATCCTCCTCCCCAGAACCACCATGCAACGCCTGGTCGCCGATCTCTTGCATTATTGCCATGAAGCCAATCAGGGCAAAACCCCTCGTGACGCCGGCTACATCGACTTCAACATGGTCGTAGTCGAGGCGCGGAGGTCCTTTCGCAGGGAGCGCGAGGCCACCCCCGAACACGACGACCCCCGGCTCGATCCCGAGTTGCTCGAATGGCATCGCGCCAAAGACGACCCGAAATTCCGCGAGACCCTCCAGAGCTTAAGCCGGCGCCAGGACGAAGAGGCGATCGACCTCGCACTCAAGCACAAATACCAATCCAACCGTCAGGGCGAAACACCCGAGCTTCTCGAATGCCAAGAGCCACCCTCCCCATAACCGGCTTGCGTGGACCTCGCAGGCCTGGACCGTGTTGTACGAGCCGCGTCACCGACGAGAGAGTTGTCCAAGCCCCCGCCGAAAACGCTGTGGTCCTCCACGCCGAGGGGCAACGGGTCGCATTCTTGGCGTCGCATCCGACCGTGAAACTGACGTTGGCGTGAGCCTGTTTCGTGGTCAATTTTCAGAGTTGTCAGCTTTTCTCCAAAGACGCGTTGAACACCCCTTCAGTATCGTTCTGGCCCCTATATCACAGGCATTTCGCGGAAGACCGTCAACAAAAGCCCTCGGCACCCCCCATAAGAATGGGTACCCACCCGACGTTTTTTTTGACGCCGCGCCCTGCCAGTGATAGCCGGGGACTCATCCCGAAGGGGATAAGTTCAAACGCAAAAAGGAGAAAGACTTATGACAACCGAAAACACAGAGACCACGAAAAAGAAAGGCTCCCGCCCCACGCACGAGATCTTCCCGGTCAACGCTGAAGGCAAGCCCGACTACAAAGCCCGCGCCGGCGCCTGGGCCCACAGCAAGGGCGGCGGCTACAACTTCAAGATCGGCGACAAGCGCTACGTGATGTTCCCGGTCAAGCCGAAGGCCGAGCAACCTGCAGAGGGGGAGGGCGCGTAAGCGCTCTCTTTCCCTTCCCTCAACAGCAGTAGGAGTACATCGCCATGGAAAACCCGTTCAGCGCCACTAAGACGTTCAGCACCGAAGACGCTGACAGAATGCTCAAGCTCGCCGACCAGTTCTTCCACAACTGGAGCGAAACCGCGCAAGAGAGCCACGATCCCGAGAACATTTCGGAAGCCCTCGCAGCGAGCGCAGAATGGAAAGCCATCAGACCGCTTTTCGCAGCAGCTCCCGACATGCGCAAGGCACTGAAACGCTGCCGTCAGCACGTCATCGACGCAACTCTCGCTCACGCCGATGACGATATGAGCGGTCGCCTAGCGCTTGATGCTCTCGATGCTGCCGTCGAAAAGGCAGGTGCAGCATGATCGCAAGAACGCAACACTCGCCAGGCCCCTGGCTGCTTTCATGGAATGGCCGCGTGAAGAGAGCTATTTTCGCTAAAGGCCATTCTTCCCCGCTCGCCGAGCTGAGAGCCTCATCATCGATTTCTTCGCTCGAAGCAGACGCCAATGCTCTTCTAATCGTCTCAGCACCAGACCTGCTCAAAACGCTGCAGGACGAACTCACCGTCTTGGATGCTGAAGCGCGCAGCTGGGCGGGATGTTTCGACACAGACCCGGCGTATATCGCAGTCAAAAACCGCCGCGACAAAGTCCGTGCGGTCATCGCGAAGGCAGGTGGAGCATGAAAGCCGCGCCGCCTGCCAATCGCACTACCTTGTGCGACAACGTGACATCGGCCTCGCCCCCTTCTCCGTTCGCGTCCCCTTCGGGATTTTGTTGTCCGGATACCATACGGCCGTCGCGGAAGAGCATCAAGAAAAGCCCTCGGGACCCACCCCGACGTTTTTCTTGACGCCGCGCCCTCCGTATGGAGGCCGGACTTTATCCCTTCGGGGACTTAACGCAAACAACAAGGAGACATCGTTATGACCACAACCTCCGACGACTGCCAGCTACGCGAGGCCCTCGGAAACCTGCTAAAGGCCAGCGATGAACTCGCCTCTGCGATCGAGCTTTCGTCCGGGAGTTTCGACACCGGCTTGCTCGACGATATCGCGCCATCCAAACGCGAGCTCATGCTTGCTGCCAATTCTGCCCGGAAAATTCTCAACGCCGGCACCAGCACGAAGCCGGACATTACGAAAAAGGCGATCGCGGCCAACATCGAAGCCATGCGCAAGATACTCATGGATTCAGTCCTCCGGACATCCGAAGCGTTTCAGGCCATCCAGGTCGGGGAGCAGAACCAGGCCATCGGCGGACTGTTGGACCTCGACCGGGATCTGGAAGACGCGCTCGCTCTCCACCGCGCAGCCGTCGCCCTCCACCGGACCGGGAGGGCGCCATGAAAAAGACCCTCGAACGCATCGCGAAGGAACACCTGTTCCTCGACACGCTCGAAACGCGCAGATGTTCCGACGACTTCAAAGAGCAAGCCGTCTGGTCCATCCGCGCCGCACTTGAAGCCGCCTACAAGGCCGGAGCTGAACTTTCGCCGCGCGAACAGAGCGCAACGAAGACTCTGAAGGGAGGTGCAACATGATAAAGCTCATCAAGACGTACCATCGCACTCACAATCTTTTGCAGAACGTCGCCGCCATCTCTGGCGACTTCCACACCCACAAGCTCTATCACTGCTTTTACGACACTTTCGGAAAACACATGGACGGCTTCATCGGCAACTACGACGTATGCATCGACATGGCGCGCGCCCTCAACGATTGGGAAGTCGCCAACGGAGGCTCCGTCGCCTACGAACATCTCGGAACTCCATGGATCGAGATCGTCGAGCACTTCGTCGACAGCATGATCCTCCGCTCCATCGAGACCGGGGAAATTCCAAACGCGCGCTTCATCCTGACCGCTGTGCTCAAGGACGGGGGTACACCATGAGGACCATTCACCTCCCGGCTCTCGGCCGCCACGTCACACTCGCCGCTTACCTGCAGGCCGTGCGCATGGCGAAAGCAAGCCCGGATATGACCTTCAAGACCGGATTTACTACCTGGTGGCCGACCACCGGCGCCGAAGTAATGCAGCAATTCCGCGAGGGCATGACCGAACGCATCAACCAGGCAATCCCCTATATCCAGCGAGGGAGAGCGCCATGAACAAGCTCTTCCAACCCCCCTCCTCCTGTTCGCCCGCCCTTCAGCATCGTGCCGACCCCTTACCATACGCCGGCTGCGGGCGTGTCAATGGGGGCCCGCTCCTTCGCGCAAGAAAGTGCGCTCCCGAGTAACCCTTGACACTGCAGCCTGCCTATGGAACGGGGACTTGCCCGAAGGGCTCAGGTCAAAACAGGAGGAAAATATGAAAACGAAGGTAGTTCATTGCAAGCGCGAAAAGCACGATCTCTATATCGGCCGCCCCTCGAAGTGGGGCAATCCGTTCGCGATCGGGAAAGATGGCTCGCGCGAGCAGGTTATTGAGAAATACAGGCAATGGCTCTTGGCCCAGCCTGATCTGATCGCTGCGCTCCCGGAGCTTAAAGGAAAAACGCTCGGATGCTGGTGCTCTCCGCAAGCTTGCCATGGAGATGTTCTGGCTGAGCTTGCAGAGAAGGAGTGAAGCGCACTATCACGCCTTCGCCTTCGGCTTAGCCGTGGCCTCCGGTGCGGGCGGCTTATGGTGGCTCTTCCGCGGCTTCGTGCCATCCGGCTTGTAGCCCAGCTTCGCCAGCTTCTCATTGAAGACTTTCATGGCGTCGGCCTTTTTCTCGTCGAACGCCTTCATTGCTTCCGCGCGCTGGCGCAGAAGATCGTCGATCAGGGATTGCTTCCGGGCATCGAAAGACTTCTGGTCCGTCAGGAATTTCTCGACGTCGTCGATCTGAGGCTTTTCGTCTGGCATCGATCCTCCATTTTACGTTCTTCCGGGCCGCGTTTTCCAATCCCCCTTGTTTTAAGGAGCGTGTCTGTTATCGTCTGATCCGTCGCATAGGCGCCTGGTCCTGCAAGTAAAGCCCTCGGTTAACCCGCAAGCGGGTCCCCCCGACGTTTTCCTTTTGTCCTGCGTCTGGCCCATGCCAACGGGCCGTATAACAGCAACGCTCAACAAGGATGATCTCATGGAAAACGCAGAAAAAATGATCGCAACAGAACTCACTCACGGCGAATTTTATCGGGAAGTTTCTCAACAGTTCGGGCAAATCTTTCTGATCGCTCTTTCGTGGAGACACGCTTCTCGCAAAGAAGTCTGGGATGCGCAGAGAGCTGGAACCAGCGCGCGCGATTGCGCTCTGCAGATCGGCAAACGGCAGGGCCTATAGGCGCAGGAGTAAGTCATGAAACCCTCCATATTCGTTTTCGGCTCCAATCTGGCCGGCCGGCACGGTAAGGGCGCTGCGCTCCATGCGCGCCAGCATCATGGCGCAGTCTATGGCAAAGGCATCGGTCTTCAGGGCACCAGCTACGCTATCCCTACGAAAGACGCCGACATCAACACGTTGCCGCTCGATCAGATCCGCCAGCACATCGACGACTTCAAAGCCTTCGCAGCTTCAAGGCCCGATCTCTCCTTTCAGGTGACTGCCATCGGCTGTGGCCTTGCCGGATATACGGCCGCTGATATCGCTCCCATGTTTCGCGGGGCGCCTGTCAATTGCACATTCCCCGAAGCCTTCGGCCCATATCTCTGATCCTGTTCAATTTTCTTCATCCCCCTTGTTTTAAGCAGGCTCGATGTTATCGTCTGATCCGTCGCATACGCGCCTGGTCCTGCAAGAAAAGCCCTCGGCACCCCCGCGAGCGCGGTCCCCCCGACGTTTTTCTTTTGTCTGGCGGCTGGCCTATGCCAACGGGACGCATAACAACGAACCAATAAACAAGGAGCAACCAAAAATGAAATCACCGATGATCGCAAACGCCGACTACATCCCCGAACAGCAGAAAAACGGCTATACCGAACTCCAGGTTCTCAAATCCGCCGCGGGCTTCTACATCGGAACCAAGTACGTCGAGGACGGCTTCGAGATGCCCGGCTCCCGCGACAGTGGCTACTTCGCCACCAAAGCCGAAGCGGAAGAACATCTCCGCGCGATCACGCAAGACGGCGCTCCGACCAGGATGGAGCCATAAAAGGGGCAGGCCCGCGAATTCCTGCCCTGCTCGTCCGGAGCCACCAGAATGCTCCTGCGCCGCGCCTTCAGGTCAGCGGCGGTAGTATTCAGCTTCCGTGATCGCCGGCAATTCCTCAGCCTTGATTCCCTACTTCTGTACGAATGCGTCAATCTCATGCCGGTAGCCGGTCATGCCCCATTGCAGGCCTTCATCGTTTTGCTTGTGGAGCGTGTACCACGGGTCACCCAGGGCATGGCGAATTGCTGCACGGTCGAAACCGCCGGTGTCTGTCTCCCCTGCCGGTCGTCCACTAATGCCCCCCGCGGCCGTTCCTCTCTTCTCTTTGGATCCTTTCAAGCTGAATTCCAGCACTCCGGGTTATCGAATGTCATCACCGCTCCCGCTCGGATCATCAGACTGAAACACAGAAAACCGCATTTCCGTGAGCAGGGGTTTACCAATCTCCAGCATCCATGGTCTTTCTCAAGGATGCGTTGAACAACCCCTTCAGTATCGTTCTGGCCCCTATATCACAGGCATTTCGCGGAAGACCGTCAAGAAAAGCCCTCGGCCCCCCCCATAAGCATGGGTGCCCACCCGACGTTTTTTTGACGCCGCGCCCTGCCAGTGATCGCCGGGGACTCATCCCGAAGGGGATAAGTTCAAACGCAAAAAGGAGAAAGAACATGGACAGCGAAGATTTCAACCTCACGGAAACGGCTGACGATCTGGTCTCAGCGATCCTCGAAGATCACGAGAGCGGCCTGTTCGACGACGAGCTGGAGGTGCTGTCATGACCCCCGATCAGGAAATCGAAACCGCCCTTGAGGCTTCCACAGACTGCCTGCGCATGGCCGCACAACTCCTCAACTACAAAGGCTCGGAAGTGGTTGCCAAGCACCTGAGCGAGCAGGCCGACAAGAACATCAGCCTCCTCCTGCCCTGGGCCCGCCGATGAACCGGATCATCCATGGCGACTGCACCGAGGTGCTGAAGACGATCCCCGCTGACAGCGTGGACTTCGTCCTCACCGATCCGCCCTACTTCGTAGACTATCGCCCGCGAAACGGCCAGATCGTTGTTAACGACCGCAAAGAGGATGCTCCAAAAATAATTAGCGCATTCGATGATATCTACCGCGTCATGAAGCAGCACAGCATTTGCGTATCGTTCTACGGATGGCTCACCATCGACATCTTCATGCCGGCATGGAAAGCTGCGGGCTTCACGCCCGTGGGGCACATCGTCTGGAAAAAAGAATACGCATCCAGCACGCGCTACTTCCGCCAGACCCACGAACAGGCCTACGTACTGGCGAAAGGCCGGCCGTCAAAGCCCGCGCAACCGATCGCGGATGTCCAGCCGTGGGAATACACAGGCAACAGGGCGCATCCGACCGAGAAAGCTGTCAGTATCCTCACGCCCTTGATACAGACGTTCACTCAGCCGGGGAACTTGGTCCTTGACCCCTTCTCCGGTTCCGGAAGCACCTCGGTCGCCGCCGCCCTGGCGAAGCGTCGCTACATCGGGATCGAGCTTGAGCAGAAGTACTGCCAGCTCGCTGAGAAGCGCCTCGCCGGCGTCGCCCGGCATATGGCGCGCGGCCCGTGAGAGCCGCTCCTGCGCTCCGCAGCGAGAGAGGTCCTTGGGAGCCCCGAAAACCTCACAATAACGCCCCGATCATCTCATTTTATTCCCCGGCTCCTTCACAAAATCCCCCGACTTCTTCATCGGAGTCCCCGGATACCTCACTTAAAAAGTCGTAAGCCACTGTTTACGTTATTAAATCAGCCGCTGAATCTTACTGAATAAGAATATAGAATATACTTGAATCAGTGCCTGCAAAGAGGTCTGGGGATAACTGACCAGTAGCTACCAGATACCAACGAACGGCTTGAATTGATTCGGAAAAACAATCGTGTTTCGAGGCCGTGCAAAAATGAGGTTTTCGGGGAGCCGGTCAGGACTCGGCCTTGGGGAGCGCCTTCCGCTCCTTGCGCTCGTACCGTTCAAGGGATGGCTTCGGATCGACAACGTGCTCAGCCAGCCCGGCAACGCGCGCCCGGCGACCCAGTTTCGTCCGCTGCAGCTCCTCCCAGGAGGCGCCCAGGGACTGAGCGTCCTTGCGCCACCACCCTACCCTCACGTCCTTTACTTTTTTCCCCAGCTTGACTGGCAGGATCGAGATGCCAAACGTGGCCAGCGCGTTAACTTCCGCCACCGCCGGCTTCACCACATGCTTGTTCAGTTCGCCGAAGCTCTTGTACTTGCCGGGCGGAACGCCGAGCAGGTTGCGGAATTCTTCCAGGGAATAGTCTTCCGACGTCTTGTGCGTCAGATTGGACAGCTGCGCGATATTCTCATAAAGACTGACGGCGTATTTTGACGTGAAGGCCATCAGCACCGGAATGGCGATTTTTCCCCAGACGGCTGAGTCCTTCAGAATTTCGATCAGCCGCTTGTCAAAGCTGTAGGCCAGCACGCCCGCCGGGCGATCGGGGGCGTCCAGGTCATTGCCGCCCAGGAATTGGACGCGGCGGGTTTTGCCATCCGGCATCGTCACGGTGAGCAGCGTACGCATCAGCGCCTCAACGGCCTCTTCGACCATTTCATAGCCTTTGTGGCCATCTGGCTTCAGCTGATCGATCTCGATGCTGTAGTCCTTCCCCTCTTCGATGCCCTGGGCGTGGGCGCTGTGCCACAGGATGGTGATGGCGCGGCGGGCATTGAGCGTCAGCTCATGATGGCCCGTCACCTGGATAAGCTCGGCGGGCTTGATCGCCTCGTTGTTACGGGGCTTCAGCTGCAATGTACGCAGCGCATGCTTCTCTGCGGGATTAGGCTCCACCATCAGAACACTCTAAGATCAAAAAATGAATTTTAAAAATGAAATTTTTAATACTTGCGTCTCACAATTCCCCGAATCCTTCATAGTTGCGGGGCCGATCACGGGCGAGACAGGTAAATAGGCCAGCCTTTACAAGGCCTTGCTTACGCGCCTTGCGGCTTTTGGGCCTCCCCGAATGTTTCATTTTTGCTGCCAAGAGCGTCCTGCAAGGCTTTTACAGCGTGTTCAAGTGCCTCGCCGAGCACCCAGCCCTCGCGGTCGGCGATGTTATAGAAAGCCTCCAGTGTTTCGGCGCTTACCTTGATGTTCAACTGAACATTCCGGCCGGTGCGGTAGCGCCGCAGCTCGCGCTTCACCTCCAACTTCGGCACAGGTGCCGGAGGCGGCGGCGGCTTCACGGCTTCACGGCTGGGAAAATTCGCGGCCTCGGAAATCGCCCGCACTGCCTCTGCCGGGATCTTCTTCTCCGCCGCCTTCGGCGGCCTCGGCGTGAAGCCGGATACGTCGAAGTCTGTGCTGTTATCGAAAACGCTTGCTCTGTCGGTCATCACGCCACCTCCGCGCTAGGGGCCGCGATCGGCTCCGCAACCGACTCGCGCAGCATGGTGACGACCTCTCCGGCAAAGGCTCTGGCGTTAACAACCGCCGCATCGAGGTTGCTGACCTGCTGCGGGCTCAGTGACTCGACCGTGCCGCCGAATGAAAACAAGGCCCGGTACGCCTCTCTTTCATGAAGTTGGGTCTGGAAGGACAGAATGCCGTATTTCCTGAACTCGTCCTGGATGTGCTGCAAGGTACGCGGCTTTATGGCCGCGCTTGTTCTGGTAAAGAGGATGGCGTAGGGAATTTTCTTGTTGAACGCCTTTTCCTGCTGCCGGATCAGCTTGATCGCCTTGGCGGCCTCCGCCGCATCAAGCTGGGAACCCTGCGTGGGAATTATGACCAAATCTGCGCGACTGATCGCGTAAGCCACCATCATAGACGCGGTGCCTTCCAAGTCCACGACGACGAACGACGTCTTATGCGCCGCGGCCTCGATTTCGTCAATGACGGTGCTTTCCGAAATGTTCGCGACAACTGTGAGGTTTTCGGGGCACCCCGCCCTCTTGGCCCAAAGCGAGACAGGTTTATTCGGGTCCGCATCCAGGATCGTCACGCCCGCACCTTTTAAGGCAAGCTCAGTGGCAAGCAATACCGCTGACGTGGACTTACCCGCTCCGCCTTTCGGACTCGCGAAAACAATTGTTGGCATTGACCCTTCTCCCCTGTAAGCAGCACTACCCGAATCAAAAGTATCGGGGAGCTAGCGAGTAGTCAACAGATAGCTTCCAGGAACTACATAGCACACTGGAAGCTATCTGGAAGCTACCAAGATAGTATCTGTTAGATACTCTGACTAAGATGGCCGAATTCTCAAGGACTTACTCCAGCCATTGACATAGTCAATACGTGGATATTTAGCGCGAACGCGGGATCGCTCCAGCGGAGTCAGACCGTCACCGAGACCCTCATCGATTTGAACTTCAAAGTCCCCGCAGATTTTCGCGAACGCTTCAAACGACTCGCCATCGAAACGGGGCTCAAGAACGTGCAGCTTCTTCTGCGGGCCGTCGCGGCCTTGGAGAGGGAAGGGCGGGAATCAAACCACCGAAAGGTCCTCAGCCCATAAACTTGCTGATCGCCAGCGCGCGTGCGGCTTCGCCGTCGGCGCCTGCCCACGCCAGGCGATGCGCCTGGCCCCGCTCCAGCGTGCTGCGCTTGCGCTTCAGAGCTTCGCCCTTGCGCAGCGGTGCCAGCGGCTTCGGCTGCTGAATATCCTTAATCACGCATTCAAGTACAGACAGGTGAACCCAATCCTTGCCCTCAAGGCGCGTCACCGAGGCCGTCATAAGCCGAACGCCGATCTGGACGAGCGTCTTTTTCCGCTTGCCCTTCTCCTTCCAGATAGGCTCAGGCCAGCACGCGACGTCACCGACGATCACTTTGCCTCCGCAGGGAATCCACTTTCTCATGGGGGAAACCCTTTCCTTTTCAATTGCGTCTCCGCTAGGGTTAGCGAAAGGGCGAATTAGCGAATGTTAGCCGACTTTAGCCGACGGGGACACCATTGAAAACAGTCGTGGTCACTTCCAAGAAGGGGGGAAGCAGCAAGACCACGCTGACGGCGCATCTCGCCGTCTCCGCTGATGGAAACCTTGGTTCCCCACAAGCCGCCGCCCCTGACGCTGCTCAAAAACCTTTACCATAAAGGCAAAACCAAAGCCCGAACGGAGCATCCGGATGCCTGGCAGCGATGAACCAAACCTGAGCGAAGAAGAAAACCTGGACGCTCTCGTGGCGGAATACGAAGATTCCGAAGAGGGCAAGGCAGCAGGGGAGCCCACGCCAGAAACCAGGGCCGAAAAGCTGACCAAGCTTTTCTATAACACCCCCGAGATGCAGGAATGCCGCCAAACGGCGGATTCCATCCAAACTCGGTTGAACCCGGAAGACACTGTCCGCGTCCAACTCGAAGTGCCCCGAGAATTCATTCGCCTGACCGAATTTCTCGAACAAAAACGGGCGACGGCTGCTGGTGTGGAGCCGCTGCCGCCACCCCAGGTGCTCAACCAAATCCTCCTGAACGAGCTTCACGACCAGCTCCACGGGCTGATCACCGGCCCGGCGCGGTTTCGCTATTACCGCGACCTCTGGAACCGTTTCTGCGACACCCAGGGCGCCCCGGACCAGAAGCTGCCAGACCCGCTGGCAGGCGCAGGGGAGGGGGGAGAAGGCCCCTTCTAAACACCATGCTTCGCCTCGGCGTCATTCCGGCCCTGATCCTTTGGACAGTAGCTGTGTGGCCGGCGCGCCGAATTGACCTCCAATTCCAGAAAGGGGGTCTTCCGACCCGTTGATTTCACGGGAAACAATCATGTTATCCACAATAGTATTCAGGGGCTTGAAGTGGGGCGGACGCAGGATCGGCGACCTCATCGCCATTGCCGTGTGCGTCGTTATCGGCGGGATCGCTTACCAGCTGTGGCTGTATCCACACTTTTGGATAGCAGCCGGACTTTCCGGGTTTTTGATCCTGTTCTGGTTTACCCAGAACATGGGGACGCCGCCGGAGGCACCGCCGTCCGAACCGGAGATCCAGACAGTCTCCAATAACTTCGGTTCAGCCAGCTATGCCAGCAAACAGACTTCCCTAGACAACCCTGACGGGCTCACCAAGGGCGTCTTTTTCGGAAGGTCCAGCCATCCCGACCAACTTATGGGACAGGGAGCGCCAATCTTCAGCAAGCCCGAAAGCCACACCCTGATCGTCGCAAGGACCGGGACGGGAAAGGGAACCCGGATCATCATCCCGACCCTCCTCCGCGCTATGAAAACTTCCGCCTTTGTCATTGACCCGGATGGCGAGAACGGGGCGATCACTGCCAGAGCCAGAGCCCTACACAACAACGTCCTCATCATGGACCCCTGGCGGCAGCTGAACGACACCTACGAGCGTCTCGGGTTTCCCCCCGCGACCTTTAATCCGCTCGATATGGTCGATCGGAAGGACCCCAACTGCGTCGCGATCGCGCTGGCGCTAGGGAACAGCATGAGCCCTTCGGAAGGAGAGAGAGAACCGTTCTGGGCTCGCAGCGCGGGTCACATCATCGCGGCCGTGATCTTGTGGCTGACCGACCAGCCGGGGGAGGAAAAGACGCTCGCCCGGTTATCCGAGATCCTGAACCGGAGCCGGAAGTCCTTCACGATGGAATTCGTCACCAAAATGGCCGCAAGCAAGGCCTTTGAAGGAGCCATCAAGAAGCTGGCATCGCCCTTCCTGGATATGCCCGACACCACCTACGGCGGCGTCATGGGTCATATAGCGGAGGCCACCGCGTTCCTCGCCGACCCGCGGATACTCGTCGCGACCAAGATTTCTTCCTTTTCAATGGCCGATCTTACCGGGGCCGGGAAAGACCGGCCCACGACGATCTATCTGGTTGTGCCCTTGGACCGCATAGCTGTTCAAAAGACTTGGCTGCGCTTGATGATCACGTCTGCCCTAAGCATATTCAAGCACAAGCCCCCCGGCGCCAGGTACCGCTGCATGTTCCTGATCGACGAATTTCCAGCCCTTGGCAAGGTCGACGACATGAGTACCAACATTGCGACTCTGCGGAAATCGGGGGTTGATTGCACCCTGGTGGTTCAGGGATTGTCGAAGCTCAAGGAGCTCTACGGCAACCTCGCCGACGACATCGTCGGCAACTGCAGCTATAAATGGTTTTGCAATGTTAACGATCTCCAGAGCGCCGAATATCTGTCCAAGACCCTCGGCCAGAAAACCATTCGGACGACGACCACAGGGGAAAACAAAAACACTTCCAGAAACCCCGGCGGGCAGAGCCAGAGCGAGGGGGAGAATAAGGGCTACGCCGAGGCCGCGAGGTGGCTGCTGACGCCGGATGAAGTCATCAACCTGGGAAGCGATGCCGCCATCCTGCTGGCTCCCAATTCTCGCCCCCATTATTTGCGACCAATCGATTATTGGGATCTTCAGGAAGCTTTCTCTGAATTCCAGAAGCAGTACCCGCATCTTTACTGGCCGCTATATTATGACCGCAATGCCGCCCTTGATCCCAGCGTTCCCCAATACCCGCCGCATCCGCCGCCAGCACCGGGCACGATCACGCCCCCGTCAGCCAGCGGCGCGAGTGCTTACGACCCCACCCTCTATGCCCGGAACCCGGACGCTCAGCAGTCCCAGGGACCGAATAAACCAGCCGGGAAGCCCATCGACCTGACCCTCTACGCCCCAAAACCGAACGCTCAACAGCCCCAGGAACCGAAAAAACCAGCTGGGAAGCCCATCGACCTGACCCTCTATGCCCCGAAACCCAAGGGGAAACCGGAAGGGAAAGACGGCTCGTAGGGAGAAACCAGCCTTGCCACTCCTATCTCACAAACCCGTGGCCGACAACTACGCCCCCCAGATCACCGCCCTACCCGTGAAAGGAGAAGACGTCCTCGCCGGGGTCTTTTTCGGGAAATCCAGCACCCCGGCAGTCAACCGACTGCCACTCGCGAAAAACCCCGGCGCTCCGATCTGCAGCTTGCCCGGAAACCATACCCTGGTCGTCGCCCCCACAACGGCGGGCAAGGGCACGCGCGTGATCGTGCCGACGCTGCTGAGAAGCCGCCGGTCTTCCTGCATCGCAATCGACGCCAAAGGGGAGACCGCAGCCATCACCGCGCGGGCCAGAGCAGAATTCAGCCACGTTCACGTGATAAACCCGTGGGGCGAGCTGGGACCGACGTTCGAGGCGCTCGGTTTCCCCCCGGCGACCTACAACCCCCTGGACATCCTCGACCGCAACGACCCCCAGGCCGTAGCGGTCGCGAAGTCCCTGGCCGGAACCATCTGCCCGCGTGAAAAGGGGGGCATCGACAGCTTCTGGAGCACCGGCGCCGCAAACTTTCTCACGGCCGTGCTGCTGTGGATCGCCGACCAGCCGGGCGAGACAAAGACGCTGGCCAGGGCACGGGAAATCATTACCCTGGGCGGCGAGGAACTGAAGTTCTTCCTGGTCAAGATGGCGGCCAGCACCGCGTTCGGGGGGGCGATCAAGAAGCACATCGCTCCCTTCATCGACCTCGCCCCGGAAACCTGTTCGGGCATGATTTCGAACCTGCGGCATTGCACCGAGTTTATGTCCGACCCGCAGATGAAAGCCGCCACCGCCACATCGTCGTTTTCGATGGGGGATCTTACCGGAAAGGGCATGGACCGGCCGACCACGGTTTATCTCGTGATTCCCCCCGGCAGCAGCGAAACCCAAAAAACCTGGCTCCGGCTGATGGTGGCGGCTGCGCTGCACACGTTCAAGCTTAAGCCGGCCGGAGGGGGACTGCGCTGCATGATCCTGGTCGACGGGTTGGGAGCCATGGGACGCCATGACGACCTGCCCCGTGACATGCCCATTTTGGCCGCCTATGGGGTGGATTTGACGTTGACCCTGCAGAGCCTCGACCAGCTCAAGAACCTCTACGGGGACGACCATGCAGCTATTTTGAACAACTGCGCATATCGGTGGTTCAGCAACGTCCAAGACGGGGCCAGTTGCAAATACCTCAGCGACACTTTGGGCACAATGACGCCGGATGAGGTGCTGAACCTGGGGCGCGATACAGCCATCCTGCTGGCCCCGAATTCGCTCCCCCATTATCTTCGGACCGTCGATTATTGGGATCTCCAGGACGCGTTCAGCATGTTCCAGAAGGCCCGCCCTGACCTGTACTGGCCGCTGAAATTTGACCGCAACCCGTACATCAAAACTTGACTGCAAGCGGGGGAGCGGGGGAGGGCTGTTAACCAGTGTTAAAAGCCTCCCCCCAGAAAAATGGAAAAAGGGGCTTGCTGCGCTTCTAGTCCGGATCGTGGTCCCCAGAGTTGCCGCATAGTCAGGGTCGGGGCAGCTCACATACGGCGGGTCTAAGCTGCTGGGAATGGTGTCCCGTTAACCCGCCGTTAAGAAAGTATTTCCAGAATCACTGAGAGGTGGTACAGTAGTACGATCTGGCGGAAACTGCACGATAGCTACAGTTGCAAGCCATGCGCGGTGTTACCGCGCACCGCCCCGGAAGGCCGGGGCTGGCTTGTTGAAAGGGGGGCATGCTGCCCGCCCGTTTCAAACCGCGCCCTCCGGGCGCTCTTTCCCCCCTGCATTTCGCCAGCGCTGCTGGCGTTTGTCGGGGCGATGCCCCGATCGGCATGTTGGGGCGCTTTCGCTACCCATGCCGCAAAAAACAAAACCGGGGGCTTATCGCGCCCCTGCGACCTGCGACGGGCTACGCGCCCGCCCGTTGAACCACCGGGGGCCCTCATGCCCCTGCGACCCTGCGACCGGTGTTCCGTCACCGGCTTACGATGCGGCCCATTTTAGCCGCCAAAAACACCAGCGGGGGAGCTGCCCCTTGCGACCCTTCCGGCGGGAAAGCCGTTCACTTCGGGACTGCATTTATTCGGCGATGTCGGGGCGGCCGTTGATGCCCCCGTATTCAACACCAGCCAGAAAGGACCATCATGACCGATCAGCTCCCCCCCAAATCCCGCCACGGTAGCGAGAAGCGCCAGCGCAATAAAATTACGCCCATCCGCTGGGCCTCCGATGAATTCAATGCCGTCGCCGCGAAGGCGGACAAAGCGGGGCTGACGTTCGGGGCTTTCATCCGTGCCATCGGGTTAGGAGACGCCGGACCCCGCGCGCGCCGGAACCGACCGGTCAATGACCGAATCCTGGTGAAGGCGATGGGGCTCCATGTCAAGTACGGAAACAACCTGAACCAGATCGCCTATAAGCTGAACGCCAACGCCCAGGATGCCCTCGCTTCTGACTTTGAGGGCGCCCTCCGGGAATGGGCTCAGATCCGGGATCTCATGTTCGAGGCCTTCGAAATGGAGCCCTCAAGCGATACGCCCGAAGGCCACGGATAGCCCTGAATGATCGCGAAGGGCGCAGCACGAAACAACCCCCGGCAACTCGCCGTTTACCTCATGCGAGTTGAACGGTATGCCACGGGCGAGCCTGTTGCGCTGCTGGAGTTCCAATCCGCCTGGGCCAAAGGCCTGAACTTTGAGAAAGGCCCTGATGACGTTTGGCGGATCAGCAGCCCACTTGTGCTCCAGCAGACGGCCGCAAAGCTCATCGAGGGCTTCCGCGACTGGCAGGTCCTCACCGAGGGCACCAACCAGGGACGGGACGGCCTTTACCACGCCGAGATCAGCCCAGCGCCCGAATATGCCGACACAATGACTCCCAAGCAATGGAAACGGGCGGCCGATATCCTCGGCGAGGAACTGGGGCTTCAGGACCAGCCCCGCGCCATCGTTCTCCACGGTGGCACGGACGGCCGCAAGCATATGCACGTCGTCTGGGCGCGGACAGACGTCGACCAGATGAAGATCATCTCCGATAGCTACAACTTTGCGGCCAATGAAAAGGCGAGCCACCGCATGGAGCTGGAATTCGGCCATGCATTCGTGCCCGGCAAGCACCACAAACGCGACCGCGAGAAGCAGCCGGAATTCCCCCGGCAGGAATACAGCCAGGCTGAAGCCCAGCAGGCCAGCCGCACGGAAATGACCGTCCCCGAGCGCAAGGCACAGCTCACCGCCCTCCACGCCACCTCGAACGGCGGCGCGGCGTTCAAGGCAGCCCTCGAAAACGCCGGATATGTTCTCGCACAGGGCGAACGGGGCTATATGGCCGTCGACCAGGCGGGCGAATTCTACAGCCTGGCCAGGTACATCAAGGGCATGAAAATAGCCCGGCTCGAAGAATTCATGGCCGGGGTCGAGCTGGACAAGCTCCCTACCATAGAACAGGCCAAGGCTCTTCAGAAGGAAGCAAACGAGCAAGAACAAAAGCAAAAGAGCCCGCCTCCCCCAGAAGCCCAAGAACCGGCCCCGGAAGCATCCCCCGCCGAGTTGCGCGGTGCGGAGAGCAGCAGCGCGCAGGATCAGGAAGCTCTTCAGCCGCAACCGCCCCAACCATCCGAAAAAGCCCCCGAGCCCGCGCCTGCCCCTGAAAAAGCCGCCCCCGTGCCTATCGATCTGACCCTCTACGCCACGAAGTCGAAAGCATCCAAATTCCTGTCCCCCGAGCTTGCGCAGAAGATCGAACCGCCCGCGCCGGCCCCGGTGCAAGTGCCTCCCGGTCCGAAGCCCATCGACCTGACCCTCTATACCCCCCAGCCGAAGGCTGAGGAAGTCCCCCCGTCGCAGCCGACTCAAGTGCCTCAACCGCAACCGGCCCCGCAGGACGTCGAGCTGGAGGCGCTAAAGAAGGCCATCGTGGAGCGCCAGGCGCAAGACGCCCGGAAGTGGGCCGATGACAATGCCATCGCGTTGCAGCGGCTGGAACGCGACCTCACCGTCATGAACGCCGGCAAGACCAAAGATTTTGAGGCCATGCTGGCCGGGGAAATGAGGGCCCTGACCGGTCGCCAAAAACAGAACCGCGGGGGCCTACAGGGTATCCGCGACGCGATCCAGAGCAAGCTCAACCCGACGCAGGCGGCCGAGAAGGCCGAGGAGCAGCGCCGCGAAGTCGAGCAGCTGAAGACCCGGCAGGTCCGGGAGCGCAAAGACTACCTCGCCCTGATCGCGCAGACCAAGCAGCTTGAAATCGAAAACCTGAAAGAGCGCCAGGCGCTGCAGCGGAGCGACCGGGAACGGATGAACGAGGAAGAGACGGAACAGTACATCCGCGAGTACCACGAAGCGAAACGGATACGCGCAGAATTCGACGCCCAAGGGTCTGAAGAAGAGCTTGAGCACAACGACAGTCTCCGGGAGGGGCCACCACCCCCCCGATTGGGAAAATAACAGGCTCGGTGTTTATGCAGCACACCCCGAGCCGGTTCACGAAAGTTGCAGAACCCGGCGCGGTCCCCGCGCCAAGCGCCGCGGCAGGCCTCCACCACGCGCATCCGGGCTTTACGCGCTTCATGGCCGAACACCCGCGGATCTCCCGCTTTATCGCGGAGCACCCGAAGGCGTCCCGTTTCGTCTTCCGCATCGCTCACCACATCCCCGTGATCGAGCACTATCTCCCGATCGCGGCGCCCATCACGCCGGTGTTCGTTCACCATGCCCGGCCGCGCCCCCGTGGTCGCCTGCCGCGCTTCTAGAAAGCACGAAGAAATAGCACGCCGGCCGCAGCTGGGGCTCAGCCACAGGCTTTCAAGCGAACGTCAACAATGGCAAGATAATATTTTGTGCCACGGGAACTACAGGCCGACGAGGACGAGGGCCGCTACGCCCGCGCCTGCGAGATCTGGATGTCTCAAATCCGCGCCATCGCCGCCAGGTCCCATACCGGCAATATCTTCAAGGCGAGCGTCGAAGCGGGTTATGGCAAGCTTGCCAGAGACGACGAGAATCAGATCGTCGTTGTAAGCCCCGAACAAAACTACAGCACCGTCGTCGACCGGTCCCTGCTGGGGACGTTTGATCCCCTGGCATTTCACCGCTGGGTGTCTTCGATCGACCGCAAGCAGCTCCCGACAAAGTTCGAAGTCCGCGAAGGCCAGGAACACAGCGTGGACCCGGAATTGGAAACCGTCCTTAAAAGCCTGCATGCCAGGCAAGCCGAACACGCCCTTAGCCTGACCCAGTCGCGGGATAGTTTTGACGAGCGCGTGACAACGCGCGTCCCCGACATCTTCGAAATCCATATGAAGAACCGGCGGCAACAGAGCGCGGAATTCGAGTGGGAGCGCGAGCGCTACATTGAGGAGCATCGCGAGGCCAGCCGCATCGCCGAGCAGCTGAAAGAGGAAGAGAAGCAGAAGACCCTCGGCCGCGACCTGGGCTCGAAGTTTTACCGATAAGAAAAACGCGCAGCCGATCGCGGCCCGGCCGGCTCTTCTAAGGAGCGAAAGGAAAGGGTCCGCCGGCGTTGTGCCGGTTCCTGCCGATGTCCCACGTCGCCCCGGTCTATAAGGTCAAGGCGCGCGCTCCCCGGCCGTTGACGTTCCGTCTTTAAACCAACCTCCAAAACGGGCATAATCTGAATTCATGCCTGACAGAATCCAGTCTCCCGGCGACCCGCCGGTCAACGATAATGAAAGCCCTGACGAGTCATGGCGGCGAGCCGATCTCATCCTCCAGGCATATTCAGGCGCCGATCTCGATGTAGTCGAAAACCAAAAACTTGCAGTCACCCAGCTCCTTACTGATCTGATGCACTACTGCGACACCATGAGCACGGGCGTCGCAAAAAACAATCCCGACTTCATCGATTTCGACAAGCTCCTTCAGGCTGCAAAAGGCGACTTTAAAGCCCAGGACCTCACCATGAAGAGCGTTATGGACGCCACCGTGGAACGCCACGCCAGCTATGTCGCCAAAAAAATCTCCGAATTCAAGAACGAAGGGAAGCAGATCGACGGCCAAAGCCTTCACCCGCCGGACCCATCAAAATATGACTATGCTCCGAGGGTTCCTGAAAAGATGTACCGAGATCCGAACAAGGAACCGGCCTACATGGCCGACCAGGTCGCGGAGCACAACCGCGTCCTCGCCAGCTTCGAAGGGGAAAAAGGAAACGGTCTCGCACAGGACGCATATCAATTCTGGCGCGATGAATTCGACCGTGACCCTTCCCCCCACGCAAACCGGATGCGCGACATCGCCGGGGGCATTGTGGGCTTTTATGAACCGTGGATGACGAAGGTCGGCTACCTCACCGAAAGCGACCGGCACGGCATAGCCGAATTCCGCGATCTCCCGCACCCGGCAGTGGACAAACCATATATCATCCCGGATCTTGGAAAGCTCAACCGGGATATCAGCACAAGGCAGTCGACCGAAGCCGCGGAGCTTTCGACGCAGCAGGAATTACAGACCCACGGGGATCTGACGCCCTCGCATCAAAATCTCTCTGCCAAGCAGCGCGATGAACTCGACGCAAAATTCGCAGAAGAGCGCGAACGATATAACGGCGAATACCAGGACGCGCAGCGCATCTCCGAGGAAATCCGCGAAACGGAAAAGCAGGAGGGCCTGGAACACGGCGAGGAAGAGGGAAAAGGGTTTTCCCGATAAAACGTCGTTGACGGCTCCCGCGATTCGCGGCAGGATCAAGCTTATGCCCAGCAACATCGAAAAGCTCGCCGAGGAACTGAGCGCCATCGTCGCGCCTCACCCCAATCCGCTGGATTGTACGGGCGTGAAAATATCGAGGCTGGGCGGCAAGCACCGCATCGTCATGGATCACTTTATCGGGCCGTCCTTCAAATTCACCTTCGATTTCGAAAGGGTTCTGCCCTTCGATCCCGCAGGCGGGAAGGGCAAGACGAACGATGTTTTCGCCGACGCCAGGATCTCATTAAGCTCTCGCCATGGCGCCCCACCGGACAATCCGACCAAGAAAGAAGTAGATACGTACTGCGCTCTTTACTTAAGATTGGTCCATGCCGTTCTCCACGAAGAGGCTCGGGCCGGCAGGATCAGCAGCAAGACGCTCGCCGAAATGCAGGTGAGCAGGCCGCACGAAGACAGTATGGCCGCCGCAACACGAGACATGATTGCTGTAAACCCCAAGCACATCGTTGACGCGACGAGCGCGAAGGATCTCGATGAGTTTATCGATCAATTCGTTGCGAAGGAAAGCCCTGAGCTCGCGGACGCTCTCAGGGCAGCCCAGGCGCAAGCGAAGAATAAAAAGAAAAAAACACTCCGCAAACGCAGCCAAGAATAAAAGGGCGGAGCCCGAAGGCCCGCCCGATTTCCACATGTAGCGAAAAGGAAAAGAGTGCGCCGGCGAATGCCGGCGCACCTTCTCCGCGAGGTCTAGAACCTCGGCGAGGGATAGCGGGATCTCAGCGCCCGCTTGCGGTGCAGTTCCGCCTCGACGGTTTCGAGGGAGGCCAGCGCCATCAAGCGTTGTGTCTCCATGCTCTGCGTGCGGACCAGGTCGTTCATGAGCGCCGAGAACTTCGACTGCAGTTCCCCTTCGCAGAGGTCTTCGATTTCGTTTCTGGTGATGAGTGTGGACATGTTCTTCTCCTTCGTCTGTGGGCCGCGACCATCGCGTCCTTGATGACGGAGACCCAGCAGCGCGTATCGGATCAGCGTCTCCCGCAGGGACTAACGCAGTGCCCGAAGCGCGCCAGCGCTTGATGCCAGCCGAACCGATGCTAGGTTGAACGATGAAAGGACGTAGTGGACGTGGCTTGCAACGGAAGGGAAGCAGGACTGTCCTGCGAATAATTGCCAGAAACTTCGAAGACCGCCAGAAGGGGACGAGGTGATTATCCACCAAGATCGAGTGAACGACCTCCGAGCCCGCAGAGCGGCGGAGTTAACGCCGTCAACTTTAGCGCCACCGCCCGAAAACCTCGATCGCGTAGGAACCACGCGCCCGCGGACTGAAACAAGTTCTGACAATCGCCGCGCGTTAAGGCTTCGTTAATCCGCGTCCGCTATTCTCGCCGAAAGCTTTCCGTTGAACATTGCCGCAGAAACGCGCAAACTCACCGGGCAACTGTCGTGAGGGCGAACAGTGATTCTCTTCAGGAACATCCATTCTGCTTTTCAGCCCTGGCCATTATTTGCTGGCGTGATGATGATTGCCGCCATTGCCGCATCGGCTCCGGCATCCGCCGAGCAGCCAGCCGCACAGCCTCCGACTACCGTAGCCCCATGTCCCCAGCCTGAAGGAGAGCCAGCGAGCAGCACTTACACTAATGTGACGGGCGTCGCTCTCGATATTCAAATCGAGCCAAGATTTGTTCAAGCTCTTGATTGCCACGGTCATGAACAACAGTGTATTGGAAAGTATGCTTCTGAAAGCCGCGACCCGGCCTACATCAAACGCCTAAAAGATACGTACAATCGGTACCCACATCAACTTGAGCCGGATAACCTGATTGCACTGTTCCGCCCCCTCATCGAGCAACGCCTGCTGCCCTATGTTGTGCATGCTGGCCGATGCCCCGGACATGACATTAAAGTATTTAAAGTCTTTTCCCCTCTTCCTTTGCCGGAAGAATCCGAAGTGCCGAAAGCGATGACCGCTCACTACAATGCCATCCACAATGCGACTACGCTTACGGTTACTGTGAAAGTGGATATCTTCGACGACGCCAAGCCGCGCATCGCGGTATTAAGTTCCAGTCCTTTCAAGCAAAATATGGACTTTTCCGATTCCCGTGTGGTCGTTCAGGCCATCCCTCTTGACATTAGTGACGACGAGTTCACGAAGCTTCTGACATCTTACGCGAGCCAAGCGGTGCCCAAAGTGGGTGTCCGAGAGAACGAATTGGATAGCGGCCGCCGAGAGAGCGGACAGCCATAACCCCAGGAGGAAAGTCACATGACAGGCGCCAGCGACCCTGATGCCATTCTAGGCGACTACAATTTCACTTCTCTTCCCGACTATGACGTTGTCGAGTCAGGCGGTACCTATACCATTTCTTTCGCGTTCCTCACATCCAGCACGCTATCGACGGTAACCGATGATACCAGCGCCGCCTACTATAACGGCGTTTCATTTTATGCACGTGATTTCTCCCAGGCCACATCTCAAGTTCAAGACGCTTATCGCATAATCATGGAAACTGCTGGGCCGGGCTCGTATACCAATTATTATAGCGATGTTGCAGATATTACGTTTGCAGAACAGACCGGCGGTAGTCCAAACGCCGCCATCACCATTGGCGAGTTGACAAACGCCGTAGGCGATCCCGTTTTTAACACAAAGGCCGTGGCGACCGGCAACGTTGATGTGTCCTCCGCGACTCTCGGTAGCTCAACAGACGAAATCACGATCAATGGGCAGGCCGTTGTAGTTGGGGATATATCCCAATCGACACTGGAAAGCAATTTGACAGCAGCCGGACTCCTCGGCTTCTTTAAGGAATCCATCGATTCCAGCAGCGGCTATCTCACTCTTAAGACGACCGCCAACGAAAACCTGGTAATTGCCGATGGCCCATCTGGACACACTGGCGGTCTTGTCGATCTCGGCCTGACAGCTGGAACCATAACAGCACCAGCGGGTGACCTCTATGCTTATGCTGTTACCCGAGGTTATGCTGCCAGCTTGGGTGCTTCCCTTGCCTCCGCGCGCTATGGGGACATCTGGCTAAATGCTGGCACACAGAGCGACGGAACCACCCCGGTTGATAATTGGGGGACCACTGCCTCGTCGGGCAGCCAGAACTTTGCAATTGTGCTTCATGAGCTGGGCCACTCCTTAGGTCTCGATCACCCGGCGTCGACCGCCAGCGACGATAGCCTGTATTACACGATTATGTTCGCCGCTGAAGGCACCACGGTCTTTCCAGGCATGAATACAGTAGGCCCTGGCGGCACCCCAGTTTACGTGTCCGGTCTGCAGATGGATGACATCAACACAATCCAGAGCATTTACGACGCAAACTTTTCGACACGTCATACCAATACGTTCTACGGCATGGGAGCTGGCTTTAGCGCCAACAGCTCCACAGGTTTTGTTACCACTATCTGGGATGGTGGCGGCGTCAACGTCATTGACGCAAGAGGTTATACCGGCCCAGCAATCATAAATTTGAATCAGGCGGAATTCTCCTCAATCGGGCCGGGGGATGCTAATGGCGTCGACGGGTGGAGCAATCCCAACGGAAGTAGCTTCAATAACATCGCATATGACAATGTCGCGATCGCCTACGGAACCGTCATTCAAAATGCAATCGGTACAGCTTCCACCGGCACCACTTCCGGGGACATTTTTTTCGGAAACTTGTGGGACAACGTACTCGCCGCAACGGGAGGATATGGGACATTCTACACTGATCAAACGATCTACCCCACTGTCGCTCTCGGAGCTGGAATTAACTGGGTTGGAGATGCGATAACTAACGGCCTAACCCAATGGTCGACTGATCCCTACTATGCAGCGCCTTCCACCTTGAAGAACGATGTGCTCATCGGTGACGGACTCGACAACACGTTCTACATGGGGAAGGCCAACGACGTCGTCGACGGCGGATATAACGCGACAGACATAAACAACGCCACCAGCTCCTGGGCAACTGCTTGGGATTCCGCACATCAGTTCACAGCCACCCCCGGCACGGGAGTCGTGAACAACGTCTCCGGGACGGCCGTCGCCGCCGTCAGCGACTCATCTGCCACCGGCAATACGGCGAGTTACTTGAACCTTTATCTAGACGACTCCGCTATTGTAGCCGGAACCGCCAGCACAGGGATTGTTGTCACAAAAGCTAGCACCCCCGATGCGGAAGGCAAGCCAGAGTTCACAGTGGTCAAAGGCGCCAGCGGCGTTGACGGCACGGACACACTTATTAACATCCAGACCATAATCGGCACCGGGGCATATGACGTCTTCTCTGCCATGCCTGGGGTTGGAAACACTGTTATTTACCAGGAGGGCAGCGGGAATAGCTTATATATTTTCTCGGTGGAAGCGAATAACGGCGGAAACGTTGAAATCAACCACACGTCTGGACAAGCCAGCCTGAACATTCAGAGCACCGTAGGTGACCAGCTCGCAGGCATCAGTGTTGACGTGAGCACGAGTAGCGGTGGAGTGTATACGACCGGCGACACACTTGCGACGATCAGCACGACGCAGTCCTTTACCAGCGGCGCCGCCAATTTCGTCCTGGACCTCACGCCCATGGCGGCGGGGACCAGCTTCAGCACCGTCGCATTTGGTGGATATACCATTAATGCGCAAGCGTTTGCCGAATACGTCATCGCAAACCCTACTGCATTCCTGACGGCAACGGCACCGGCGACGGTGGCCTCCGACGTCGACGGCGGTAGTGTCGGCCCCCTCATGCCCACGCCTGTGTATGATCCCCACACCGGCGCGCTCACCGGCATGACCGCACCGACCTACGTCTCGTCCGGCCTGTATGTTGATCCCACGCTAGGCCAGGAAATTGACCATCCTTGGGTGGTCACGGGCTTGTCGCAATTTTACACGGACCCCCCCGCCGACTTGCACGAGACAACGATTTTAACCCTTCAAACCTATGTCGATGCCCTTCTAATGTACGAACCCGCGTCCGACATCCGCATCGTGTGGAGCGGTCCCTCAACCGACAATCTCACGGTCTATGCCGTCAGCGAAGCGAAGTCCTTTGTAATTCCTGATTTTACTGGAGGCAAGACAATCTACGGCATCGCGACGCTGGGCAACACCCTGTATGACGAACTGGCCCCGAACGCCACAGGGCTTACTTCCTCATCCTCCGGAAATTACAGCGGGACATTCGCAACTCCAGGCGGACCTACCATCTCTACGTCCAGCTTCGGCCTTACCTATTACCTGGAGCAGATGGGTTTCAGCGACAACACAGTCTGGAACATGCAGTCGGGCGGCCTCACCTTCACATCGGCGGTTGACAGCCAATATCTCTACGCCCGCGACGGTCACAACGACACCCTCGTGGCCATGAATACCGGCAATGTCATGGTTGGGTCCACCGGCAACACCACGATGGTAGCCGGCGCCGGCTCGTCTCTCCACAACGGCACCGGGGCGGATACGGATGTTTTCAGCGCCGGTGCCGCGCCCATTTCCGGCGGTGGGGACCTTATTGAGGCAAATGAGAGCGGCGGCACCGCCACCATTCACTTGCAGGGCATTGCACCCAGCGCCGTGACGATGTGGGACAACAATTCCGGCTGGCTGATGATCCAGTATTCCTCGACCGACGAGATCACGGTCGTCGACGGCAGCTACGCCAGCAGCACAGGCGTCACCCTGACCGGCCTGAGCGCGGTTACTTTCGACTCCAGCTACTCAACCACATGGTCCCTGACGGGCGGCCTCACCCTGACTGCCTCCAGCGACAATCAATATCTCTACGGAATCTCCGGCGGCGGGGACACGCTGATAGCTGCAGGAACCGGCGATCACCTGATCGCTTTTGGCGGCACGGAAACGCTGGTCGCAGGTGCCGGCGCTACCCTGAACAACGGCAGCGGCACGGACACGGATGTTTTCAGCGCCGGGTCCGCGCCTATTTCCGGCGGCGGAGATGCTATCAATTTAAACACAAGCGGCGGCACGGCCGCCATCGTCTTGCACGGCGTCACCCCCAGCGCCGTGACGATGTGGGACAACAACTACGCACAGTTTTTTATCCAGTTCTCATCAACGGACGAGATCATAGTCGCCGGCGGCAGCTACAGCGGCAGCACCGGGTTCAATCTTGGCGGCCTGACAGGGATCACTTTTGACGACAGCACCCACTGGGATCTGACGAGCGGGGTCACCCTGACTGCCTCCAGCAACTACCAGACTATATATGGAACGACCGGCGGCGGCGACACGCTGATAGCCGCCGGAACCGGCGATTACCTCCACGCCTTTGGCGGAGCGGAAACGCTCGTCGCGGGTGCCGGCGCAACGCTGAATAATGGCAGCGGCACCGACACCGATGTTTTTAGCGCCGGGACCGCGCCCATTTCGGGCGGTGGAGATGCTATCAATTTAAACGGAAGCGGCGGCACGGCCACGGTCGCCTTCCACGGCATCGACCCCAGCGCCGTGACGATGTGGGACAACCACTATTCTCAGTTTTTTATTCAGTTCTCATCAACAGACGAGATCACGGTCGGCGGGGGCAGCTACAGCGGCAGCACCGGCTTCACGCTGGGCAGCCTGACCGGGGTCACTTTCGACGATTCCGGCCATACCACCTGGGACCTGACCGGCGGCCTCACCCTGACAGCCTCAAGCGATTACCAGACTATATATGGCACCACCAGTGGCGGCGACACGCTGATAGCCGCGGGAACCGGCGATACTCTGACCGCCTTTGCCGGCGCGGAGACCCTGGTCGCAGGTCCCGGCGCAACGCTGAACAACGGCACCGGCAACGACACGGATGTCATCAATTCCGGCGCCAGCCCGTCTTCCAACAGCGCCACTATTAACGCGAACGCGAGCGGCGGCACGAGTAACGCCATCCTGTTCCATTCCGTCGTCTCCAGCGACATTACTACGTGGGACACGACCGGCGGCAACCTGATCATCGCCACGCCGACCGACCAGGTCACTGTTTCGGGCGGCAGCTTCAGTTGGAGCACGGGTTTCGCTGTCGGCAACATGCACGATATCGCCTTTGACAGCGGCAGCCCCATCAGCCTGACGGGAGGCCTGAACCTTACCGCCGTCCATGACTCGCAAAGCATTTACGGCACGGGCCACGGAGATCATTTGACCGCCGCGGGGAACTATGATTCGCTGTACGGCATCGCCGGCAACAACATCATGACCGGGGACTCCGGCACCACAGGTTTTTACGGCGGCAGCGGCAATGAACTCATGGTCGCCGGGTCCGGCACCAACAATATGACCATGGGATCGGGCGCCGATGAGGTCAAGGTCGAAAGCGCTTCATCGACCACCAGCGTCTCGGGCTTCAGCACGTCGAGCGGAGACACTCTCAATATCGAGGACACCATCAGCGGCTACGACCCGCTGGCCGACGCCTTGAGCAATTTCGTCCAGAAAACGGAAAGCAGCGGCAATACCGTCATCAGCGTCGATCCGACCGGTTCCGGCACTTTCTCGGCCCCGCTCGTCACGCTCAGCGGCGTCACCGGCCTTGACGACGTGGCCACGCTGGTGGCCCATGGGGTGCTCATTGTGCATGGCTGATCGTTTTGAAAGCCACCGCATAAAACGCGGGAAGGAAAAACGATGAGATTCAGGGCTCTGTCAGGACTCTTCCTCGGGGCTCTTGCGCTGGTCCAAGCAGGCGCTTCGAAGGCGGATCAGGCACAGATCACCGTCAGAACGAACTCCATTCCGATGATCTGCGGCCCGGTCAAAAGCGCGTTGCAGTTTATGCCTGAATACCTGACCTATAACCCCGATACCGCCAAGCCCGTAATGGAATTAGCGCATACCTTGTTGCTCACGCCGGCGCCCGTTCATCCCGCGCCCTGGCCAAGTGAGCCCTTGCAGTGGGGAGGTTTCAAGCAGGACAACCCCACTATTGTCAGCGCCCTGCTCGACCGGAGCGAATCCTATGACCGTAGTTATATCGTTTATTCAACAACCGGGGATTTCTATGGCGAAGGCCAGATGCGGCCGATTTACCGGCTCACGCATCTGAGATCCGCCAAGCTTCCCGAAATCTTCGTGCAGGACGATGGATCGGCGCTATCCGAGGGGCTGAAAAAGCTGAATGCTTCGGATGTTATCATCTACGGCCCGCGTGCCTATCCTGTCGTCCGCAAGCCCGGCGAAGTCGCCGTTTACGAGATCGATACCGACCTGCCGGGAAAGGAGACCTTCGAACAGAAGAAGTTCATACCCAATCTTATCTGCGATTTCTCCGATGGTTCGGGCACCGAAGCCTCAAATGTCGGTGGCGCGGCGCAGGCCCCTGCGCCGATTGCAACATTATCGTCGGCGCCCGCACCCGCACCCGCACCCGCACCCGCACCCGCACCCGCACCCGCAGCGGCCGCCGCTGCAACTCCTGCCGCTCCCGATGCCTGTGCGCCATACCAGGCATCCAATCCTGCCTACTATGTCTCCTGCGAGGACCGACTGTTGAAATTACAACGGCTAAAAGATATCGGCGGGGCGAATTGACCATTTCATTGACGCGCATTTTCTACGTAAGAAACAACGGCGGCAAATACCGTTATCAGCGCCGTCGACGACGTGGCCACGCTGGTGGCCCACGGGGTGCTCATAGTGCATAGCTGAGCGCAAGACTTTTTCAACTTAAGGAGATGGAACGCATGATCATCACTCTCAACATTACCGACGAAAAACAGATTGAACAATTCGAGACGCTGCGCGGAGAAAAGTCCCCGGAGGAATTCGCCGGCCTGTGTTTTGAGCAGGGGATCAAAGTCACCGAGTTCCAGCGCCGTCAAAGGCTCGAAGCCGAAAAGCATCCGCTGCTCCAGTTCCCCGAGACAAAGCTGGAATTCAGGGCCGTCGAGGGAGCCGAGATCGCCGCCGCGCTGAAGGAAAACAACCAGGAAAACCCTCTCGTGATCGAAGTCAGCCGGCTGGTGAACGCCTACCTGGCGCAACTGAACACTTATGTCAGGCAGAATGGCAACCGGCCTCCGCCAGCCCTGCAGGTCAGGACCGAAACGCCCATCCAGAGGGTCGCTTGCGAGATCACTGCAGGAGCCATCCGGAACATGATTGAAGGCAACCGCCGCAAAACCGCCGTCGCTGCTTGACCCTCAAAGCCGGCAGCGTGATGCTGGCCGCATGAAAAAGGGCGGAGCTGATGGCCCCGCCCTGATTCTCGGAAATTCGCTGGCGCTAGAGCCAGCAGTTCTCGGACGTCGCAGGCGTCTGCGTGCGCTTGCGCCGAAGCTCGGCCGATACCGTCTCGAACGAGGCGAGCGTCAGCGACCTGTGCGCGGGCTGGAGGTACGCCATGAGAGCAGAGCGTTTCCCCCGCAGGGCTTGCTCGTCGAGTTCCTTGACTTCGTCCTTGGTGATGGCGTGAGGCATGAGATTTCTCCTTCTTTGGGCCGCGATTCGCCGCGACCTTCATCTGCTTTAATGGGCGGGGCGTTTGGCTTGCCGCACTCGATGAAACGAAGTGGAGAAGCCAGGACTGGCTTGCGGCTAGAAGGCGAACCCCGTGCGCGATGCACGATCAAAGGCGCCAGGAGTTGCGGGAGAGGGAACGATAAACATCAATTCACCACCACGCCGTAAAGACCGAGGTTCGGCGGCGCAGGCCGCGCGCACCAATCAATCACGCGCCCGTCGCGTAGGCGGAACCAAGTCCCGGCGCTGACGCCGGCAAGCCTATGATGAACGCACAGGATATCCTGCACCGTGAAACCGAAGAATTCCTCGGGCGTCGAATCATCGGAAATCAGGCCGCCGAGTATGCCCATGCGCCAGAACCTTTCCATCATCTCCGTATATTGTTCTTCCGGATACTCCACCATCGGGCGCGCCTCAATTCAGTGTGACGACGTCGTAAAGCGAAACGTCCGGATCTGCGGGCTGGCCCAGCCAATCGAATACGCGGCCGTCCGTCAGCCGGAACCAGGTGCCCTGACCGATGCCCATGCAATGGTAATGGACGCAGAGCATCTCAAACGCGCTGAAGCCGTAATAATCTTGCGGCGAAACCCACAGCTCTGTGCGCCCCAGCGAGACGCAGCGCCGCCAGTTCTTATACATAATTTCACGATATGCGGCGACCGTCACATGCATGGCGACACCTGCGGCTTGAATGCCGGCGCGAAGACTCTAGTCGGCGGACGCACATGCGCCGCCGGCGCTACGAACGGCACGGCGTCGTGGACGTCGACCGCCGTATCCGGCGTGTAGAATTTGCTGACCACCGGCTCCACGATGATCGGCTGCCTGAACCGGCTCTGAGCAACGCCCGGCTGGTTGAACTTGGACGCCAGGCGCGTCGACGCCGTCCGATGGTGCGTCTCGTCAAGCTCGATGCCGACGAAGCGCCGACCCATATCCCGAGCCGCAACCAGCGTGCTGCCCGAGCCCGCGAAGGGATCGAGCACGACGTCGCCGGGCTTGGTGAAGGCTTCGAGCAGCGGCGCGAAAATGCCGACCGGTTTCTGGGTCGGGTGCAGTTTGTTTCCGGTGTAGGTCCAGGGAATCACGTCAGGCGGCGGATTCGCCGGCGCCTCCGGATTGCCCTTCGCCAGCAGATACGCCTGCTCATGCTGGTAGCTCATAAAGCGAGCCGACGAGCTGTACTTCTTGGTGAAAACGACATGACCGGCCATGCGAAAGCCGGCCTTTTTCCATGCTTCGAGGAAGCGATCCACCTTGTTCCAGGCGTAGAACGAGACGCAAAAACTGTTCGGTTTCAGCACCCGGTGCATCTGCGCGAAAGCCGGATCTATCCAGGCGTCGTTATTGTCGTTCTTGACCGTCCGCCCGCTGCGATCGCAATACCTGACCAGGTACGGCGGGTCCGTGAGGATGAAATCCACCGACTCGGCCGGCATGCTCTTCATGACTTCGACGCAGTCACCGCGCGTCACGATATCCCGATAGGCTGATGCCATTACCATTACCTGCATGGTTAAGCCCCCGGACGCAGCTGGCCGCGGCGAATGATGATCGCGGGAGCAGGCTGAACTTCGACGATCTTCAATTCGATTTCTTTGGCGCGCTGTTTCTGGCTCATCGCGACGGCGCAGAAATAACGGCTCAGGCTTTTGCCACCGAACCTTTCACTATCGGCGTCCTCGCGGCTGTCGGTTTTGGCTTTGGAGTTAAATTGCGCTGTCAACGTCATGGCATCCCCCTCTTGCTGGACCAGGACGTTTTTCTCACGCTACTCCGTACTTCCGGGCGTGAAACCCTAAACCGACCGGCGGAAGATGTGCGCTACTGATTATTAGATTATCTGATTCGCTCCTCTGAGGTCTGTAATATAGGTCACGCCGATGTTGAACACCTGAACTTATCCAACTAATTCCGCGAGTTGCCTGGCGTCGAGAATATCCACCTTGTTGCCGTCGACCCTGATCAATCCGCGCCGACCCAATTCCGATAGCTGTTTCGCCAGCGTCTCGCGCGTCATGCCCAGGCGTGCAGCCATGTCCACACGCGGCGGCACGATTATCACAGGCGCACCTCGCGCACGCTCTAGGATCTCCGCTGCGACCCGGCGCAACGCGTCCAGCACAATGAGGTGGCCGATGCGCTTCGTATCCGAGATAAGCCGCTCGCCCATCATACGCAGCATGTAGGCGCTGAGATCGCGTCGCGCCAGTACCATGGCCATGAATGCCGGGCCCGGCATGCGCCCGAGCAGGCTTTTCTCCATCGCCGAAGTCGTCACCGGCTGCGGCAAATCCGTGATCGCGGAAAACCACCCGATGAAGGAGCCCGGATAGCGATAATCGAAAAAGGCGACCTCGCCATTCTGGTCCCGCATATCAATTCGGATCTTGCCTTCGAAGATGAAAAACGCGTCCATGCAAGGACCGTCACGCTCATATACGACCTGACCCGCCTCGAATTTCAGCATCTTGAGAGTGCCCAGGACGGCGAGCCTGTCAGGCTCCGTCAGTAGCTCGAGCAGCGGGAACTTCACAGCACCAGTCATAATAAACTACGTAATAAAATTGCCCTGTCTGCGACCTTGCCCGATTTCCCGCCGCCCGTAAACTCCATCGTTGCGTAGTGGACAAATTCGCCAAACAATGGCAGACCCCCCTTTTTCCTCGCTCTACCAGCTTATGCGGCCGTGCGCGCCGCCAAGGGTAAAATGCACGCACACACCGCGCCCTTGACTGCGCGTCCGGCCGCTGAAGAAAGACCCCTTTGTCCCATTAAGAAGAAAAAGGGGGTATCAGGAAAAGGCCCCGGACGCCCGGCTTACGCGGCGGGCGAGGAACTTGCACTCCCCGACTCCGCAAGGCTCACCGACAGTCCGAAGCCCTCTTGAAAAACTCGCGCATCTGCCGTATTTATGCACAGGAAGGAGACCCTGCCCATGACCGCCAGACCGCTAGCAAAACGCAACTTCATCCCCTTTGAGCAATTGCATCAGATGGCCCGCGAGACAATGAGCGCTCACTTCCTCCGGCTGCGTGACGCCGGCAAGACCGGAGCCAGCGGCCCGCAAGAGTTTTACGGATTCCGTCCCGAGGACGTCGCCGAGATGCATCTTCACAAGCAGGGTTTCGGCCGCGGCGTCTGGTACCGCCTGACGGACGGTCGTGTGTTCGATGCCGCAGGCAAGCCCTCGCACCCGGAACGCTACTGGTACGTCAGCACGGCGCACTAAATCATAAGAGATGCGAAGGGCCGCCAGGACGACCGCGGATTTGTCAGAGGATTCTTTATTCACACATTTGGAAAGGAAACTTGCGTGAGGCGTTTTTTGCCCATATTCTTAGCTCTCTTCCTGCTTCCTGCGACGTCTATGGCGGCGGAAAATGCCGCTGCCCCACCAAGTATGGCAGCACTATTCAGCGGCATTAAACAACATTGGATGCAGCTAGGGTCACAACAGAAAGATGTGGAAGCAGCCAAGTTGCTGCGCCAGGCAGCGGAACACGGCAATCCAGAGGCCCAAGACTATCTTGGCCAAATATATGTTTGGGGCATGATTGATAAAATAGATAATGCAGCAGCTGAAAAATGGTTTCGTATGGCCGCAGACCAAGGGAACGCCGATGCTCAAATCAACATCGGCGTTCTATACCAGTATGGCGGCTTTAATGGGGCTGCCGGAAGCCACCCCAGCAACGCAGCAGAAGCATTCAAGTGGTATCAAAAGGCCGCTGACCAGGGCGATGCGGCGGCACAGTTCCGTGTCGGCGACATGTATGCGAAAGGCTTAGGCGTAAAGCAGGACTATGTTCAAGCTTATATGTGGTTCAACCTTAAACCGTGGGTTGCTAAACTTGGCGATCTTACAAAAACGATGACACCAGAACAGATCGCAGAGGCCAAGCGCCTGGCCGCCGCATGGAAGCCTCCTCCTACGCCGACCGCCGCCGCGACGCCACCTTAACGCACACACCTGTCGCTCAAGGCCAGAACCGCCGGCTTCACCCTCGACAAATCTCACAACGATCAGAACCGGAACCCGGTCGATAGGACAACCGCGCCTCGCTGTGCAGGATGTGGGACGGAATGGCCGGCCTCGCTCAAGCCCGCTTTTGTTCGTAGGCGTTTCTATCGTTGAACACCTTGCCGGCGTCGCTGTTGCGCCGATGCTCCTCAAGAACGGGCTTGATCTCCGGAGGCATGAACTCCTCGAACCTTCCGTTCACGATGCTTTCTCCCTCGACGAGTCGGATGGGGTCTTGCCCCTCGACGCAGCCGAGATTAGGCTCGTGCACGAAATACCCGAGCAACCGCTGCAGGCGCTTCGGATAGCTCCTGACTTGGTTTAGCGGAATGGCGAGGTAGTGGTTTTCCGTCTGCCGCAGCCAGCCCAGGTTATAGCTGATGACAAGACCCGTCCGCGGTATCTTTGTTGTCTTGTTGGCGCCGCCTGCGTGCAGCAAGCCGCCGAAATAGATGAGAACCGATCCGGCCGGCATGGTGCCCTGTGCGATTTCGTGCGGCTCCGGCTGCCGGTCCTTGGGCCATTTGTGGCTGCCAGGCACCACGAGGGTCGCGCCGTTTTCCACCGTGAAATCGTCCACCGCCCACATGCAGTTGATCATGGCCTGCGTCCCCGGATGATCGAAGGGAAACAGCAGTTCGTCCGTGTGGATGATCTGCGCGGGCTCCCCCGGACAAATCTGGATCGCCTGCGTCAGGTTGAGCTGGTACTCGCGGCAGGATTTCAGCAGCAGATGATCCATCGCGCGCAGAATGACCGGATTGATCGCCATCTCCCGCGAGACCCTGGATTTCGTAATGACGCCGCTCATGCGCTTCGTCGCGAACCCGAAGAAGTTTCCCTGGCACACGGGAATGGCGTTGAAATTGGAATACATTTCCTCCTGCAGGTTCGTCACCTGGCTCCGATCGAGCAGGCCGCTGATGACGATGCAGCCGTCCTCGTCAAGTATTTCGTTGATCCGCGCGATATCGTCGGAGGCATGTGCCCGTCTTACTTCAGCCATCGTTTTTACTCCTGTTGTTGCTGATGGAAATTTCCTGAGATGCAGCCCTGGTGTGCGGTGCATCGTCATTGACGGGCGCCGTCAGCAGGACCGGATGTTTTATGCCTGTGGTCTTGCGAACCTTCTCCAGCACGGCGAGCGAAATCGGCATCAGGCCGGCGATGATGGTGTCCTTCTCAAGCGTCTTTTCCTTGCCGACAAACTCGATATCCCAGCCGGCGTTGATAAACACGCTCTGCCAGAGCTTCGGCGGCATCACGCCGATCATCTGCCGGATATCGTTCTTCAGGCCGAACTCCAGAAACGCGCAGACCAGCTCGTGCTTCACCTGCCGCCGCATCTCTTCGGGAAGCGACCTGTCCACGCAAAACCGCGTCGCTTCCCAGACGGACAGCGACTGCGGGAGCGGGCAGGTCTCGACCATGTCGGGCCAGAGGTCTTTGAGCATGTACGGGCGATCCGTGGGCACGGTCCTGACGCTGCCCCTGACGGTGCCCTGCCGATCCTGCCAGACCAGGTAGGTCGCGGCCGGCGTGTCGTATTGGTCATATTCCATGCCCTGGAACCGTCCGACTTCCCAGTATTGGGCGTCGATGAGCATCTGGTACCTTAGCTGGAATTGCGACGCGAGCGCGCCGCCGAAGTGCTGCCACGTCCTGTGATTGATGCAGTGAATCATTCAAGCCCCTCGTTTTCTCACTCTGGTTTTCAGAGATAGAGAAAAGCCGCGAGGGGCGCACCTAGTGGATCACCTAGTTTTTGAAATCTACAGTTGAATCAAGCCCATATGAAGGGCTTTGAGGGTTGCCAGCGTTAGGGAATTGGCGTCCAGCTTCTTCATGATGCTCCGGAGATGGAAGTCGATGGTATGTACGGAGAGGCAAACGATTTCGCCGACTTCGATTCTCGTCTTGCCCGTGGCGCACCATTTCAGGATTTCCTGTTCCCGGTCCGATAGAACGATGTAAGGCAGCTCCTCAGGCTTCGTTTCGAGCCCGAGGAAGGCGGTGTAGAACTGCTGCGCCAGCAACTGGGCGCGGCTCAGGGTGTTCTTGTCGAGCACCACCCCGCCTGCACTGCTGGCGGCGCCAATGCCGGCGATCGCTCCCCTGGGACCTCGCAGCGGAACGCCAATGCCGTCGTGCAGTCCCGCGTCCGTGCCGAGCTGCAGCGTTTGCAATTGGGTCTTCGTCAGGCGCTCGGGTATGACCAGGCTTCGCCACGTGAAAACGCCCGGCGACGTGTACATTTTGTGGCGAACAGGGTCCGTCACCTCGAAATGCCGCTCCATGTAGAATTCCATCCAGTCCTCGGGATAGTTGAGGATGATGCCGTGGCCGGATCTTTTCCCGATCATCAGATGGTCCGTCATGAGGCTGAAAATAAGCCGGTCGAAGCCGAGATCGCTCATCGCCTTCTTGTAAAGCGCGAAAAGCTCGTCAACCGACGTAGCCTTGTTGGAAGCTTCTATGAACTCTTCGATGCCCATGACTGGAGTCGCATTATAGAGGCCGTAGCCGGCAAGGAAAGCCCCCTTGAAAAAGCCGCCACTATGTCGTACCTACGTTCAAGAATAGGAGCCACAGCCATCGCACCCGTCAATTACGCCGCTATCCGCGCCCTCATGGCCACATCGCACCGCTTTGTGCAGGACAACTGCGCCACCCAGGCCGCTACGCCGGAAGAGTTTTACGGATTCACGGCCGAGGACGTGGCCCATGTGCACCTCTACAAGGAAGGCGTCGGCAGGGGCGTATGGTTCCGCCTGAACGACGGCCGCGTGGTTGACGTTATCGGCCAGCCCTCGCAACCTGAAACTCACTGGTACGAGGATCAGGCGCACTAACGGCGGCCACGCCGGGATATTTCGGAAAACTCCCCTTTACAGTCTCCGCACCTTTGGGTATCGGTTAACACCATGACCGTCGTCGTCGAGCCAAAACCAGAGTTTCAGTCTCTCAGCGCGGAAGCCGTCGCGGAGGCCCTCGACGATCCGGACCCGGCAAACCCGGTTGCCATCGAGGTCGCGCGACTGATAGCGGTTTACACCGAGAATTTCAGCCGCCACGTCGAACGCCTCGGCTACATACCGCCCCACATCCTCCATGTGAAAGCCCGCTGGCCGATCGAGGCTGTGGCGATGCGACTGACGACGGAGGCAATCCGCGAAAGCGTCGCGAAGAAAGCTAAGTCATGACCGAAATCAGCCACGTCATTTTTATTTGGGTTTTGATCGCGCTCCCCGTCGCCGCTGTCGCTATTGCGCTCGTGCGAGGTAGCTCAAAAGTATCCACCACGAAACTTTCGAAGGTGATGTTTAGAACGGGTGTTGTTCTAGGCATCCTCGCGGCCATGCCCATAACGACGGGCGGAATTCTCGTGATGTTCAGCCTGGCAGCCGATTTGCTTCCTATATCTCACGTCGTCCCGACCCTTCGTTGAAAAATGCAATAACCCTGGCCCACGTGGCCGCGAAAACCGGAATGCCGGAGATCCGCTGCGGGCTGTGCGGCCGGCAGCGTCTCGACAAACTCATTTCCGAACACGGCGCCGACGCAGGCCTACCCGACCTGAAACAGAACCTCGCCAAGGGATGCCCGAGGCTGAACTACTCCTACGATGATCGGTGCGGCGTTCCCTATGCGCAACTCCCAACGATGTTCTAAGGGAGGGTCAAACGTATGCCAGGCGCAGCTTTCTAGATCGATCTTACGAAAAACACCGCCTTATTTCTCGCCCGCAATGCCCGTAAGGCTTTCAAATAACCCTGTAGAGCGTATAGTGAGGGCTCCTCCGAATTCAACAAAGGATGGCCACGTTATGAAGATAAAACAGTTTGCGATAGCAGCTATGTGTTTAATGTGTGCGGGATGTGCCTTGCCTCTCCATCACGGCGACAGCATTCCTTTGGAGACCGTAGTCCTCGACAACAAACACGCGCTCGTAAACTACGCCGACCAAGTAATTTTTGAGGAGTTTGTAAAATATAAAGAGCTTGGGTCCAGTTTCAACCTATCCGTGATTACTTCTACTTCGATTGAAGTGGCAACGTCAGAAGGCGTGACAGACACTAGTCAGGCAGGCGCCAGTTTTCCCTTGGTTCTAAGTAAGGGCGTTGGTGTGACCAAAACTATCGCCGTGAATAGTGGGGACACAGGGAAGCTCACCATTGCGTTGTCCCCTATCTCTAACTCTCCAAAAACGTACGCGTTAGTCAAAAAGGCCTTTAAAAGAGCACAGGCGGGTATCTATGGAACAATCGATGGCGGCAAAAATAAACCCGCTGATTTTCCCAAACTATGTACCCAAGAAACGTACTGCTTCATGATACCAAACGATGACAATACGTATGCCTATCTGACAGATATAAGAAAGTTCAGGATGCTGTTGGACGATATCAACACGATTGAGCCACCCAAAGCGCCACCTGCTGCTGGAACCCCCAACAAAACATAAGGGCGTTTCCGGCCGCCCACGTTGCGGGGGGGCCGAGATTGGATCGTTGCGGTGCTCCCTATCCGCACCTTCCAAATATGTTCTAAGGGATGATCGAACGTATGCCCGGCACTTTCCTCTACTTCGCGTACGGCTCAAACATGTTCACGCGTCGGCTCACGGCGCGCACGCCTTCGGCCATGGCTACCGGGAAAGCGTTCGTCGAGGGGCACCGGCTCACTTTCGACAAGGTGAGCACAGACGGATCGGGGAAATGCGACATCGAAGCCACCGGAACTCCGGCCGACCGAGTCTGGGGCGTCCTTTTCAGGATTGCTTCCACCGAAGCTGCCGCTCTCGACGAAGCTGAAGGCCTCGGCCACGGCTACCGCAAGGGAGAGGTCCAGGCCGTGACGCCGGCAGGAACCATAACGGCAGCAATCGCGTATTTTGCGACCGCAAAAGATGCTGGCCGTCTTCCCTACCATTGGTACAAGGCGTTTGTCGTTTCGGGTGCAGCTGAGCACGCGCTTCCGGAAAACTACGTTGCGAGCCTCGGGGATGTTCCCTCGCAGCAAGATCTCGATGCCGCCAGGCGCGCAAAAAACGAAGCCTTGTTGTGGGGAACCTGAAGGCCTCAGCCTTTGGCCTTGATCTCGTCCTGAGCACACTCATATCCCGCAGCAAAGGCTTCCGCGAGACTCGTAATCCCTCGCGCTTCCACGGAGAGCAGATAACCCAAACCCGCTACTGAAAGGCTCATGATGCCCTGCGCGTCCTCAAAGATAAATCCGAGCCGCTTGCACTCCGCCAGTCCGCCTAACGATTTTTCGAGCACCTCAATCTGCCGGACGCTGTCTATATCATAGATATTTTGTGACATATGAAACCTGTAGCACAGGTGTCGGTTGAAGCCAATACACAAGGACTTGCAACACGGCTGGTGGGCCCGCGAGCTCTGCGCTGACCCCAAAGGAATACAACTTGGTAGCGATTTAGTTGCAAGATGGGCTTTTGAAGCAAGAAACCCTGGGGCACAAGGAACTAGCTCTCGTTCCCTCCCGGCAGAACACGCAGTACTGTCGCGCTGAACGTTTGTCCGTACATATGCCGCCCTGGCCTCCCTTGCTACAGGACCACTGGCCGACATTGTCCGTCCAATCGCAGGGGTCAGGAGAGGGAGCGGAGGAATCGCCGCTCTTTATGATATGAAGGCTCGATGAAGAACTGCCGCTCGGTATGATCTGAAGGCCCGGAGAGTTGTGCAGACCCATGAGATGCAAACCGTTCCCATCCCCCTGCCCAAGAAGCCTCTTCTTTGCTTCTTCCTTCCTTTTTTCTTCCGCGAGTTGCCTCTGTCTGGCTAGCTCTGCCGCCTGGGCCGCCGCGGCTTGCTTGGCGGCTTCCTCTGCAGGGTCTCCAAACAGGGCCTTGTGAAGTTCCTGGCCCACGGCGTACCCAACGGTCGCGGCACCCTGCATCATAATCTGTTGCTGCGGTGTCATACCTCCGGTCGCGCCTCCGCTGCTACCCCCGCCTCCGGACGGGGTGTCAGGATATTCTCCGCAAGACCGTATTCCGCCATCAATGGAGCACTCCTGATGTGCGGCGGTTGTTCTTGGAAAGGAGGCAACCAAGAGAAAGATGGTGGTAACACAAATAGCCGCTAGAAGTCGCATTTTCACACTCCTTAATCGATCAGTTGAGCGGGACTTCCGTCAAAAACCGGCGTTCAAACAGATGCCTGTCAGCGAGCGCAGAATGTCGGGCACACGTTCCGCCCGCAGTCCATGCCGTCTATTTTGTTTTCCGCTCCCAATCGTAAATCTTATCCTGCGCCTCGCCCGCATTAGGTGCGTGCGGAACAAGCATAAGGTAACGTTTCATCTCGGTAATCGCGTCAGCGAACAGGCCGACTTCCGCGAGCATCAGGGCGTGGTTCAGGTGATCAGCCGGCCACCACGGCGCGACTTCAATCGCTTGCTCGTAATAATCTGCAGCATCATCGAACTCTTTGTCGTTGGTAGCGGCTTCTGCCTGAACCTCGAACCGGCGAGCCTCTTCAGGTAAGTGCAGCTGCGCACCTTTTTTCTTGTAAGTGCTTACAGCTTCGGCAAAGCGCGCTTCGTCATCTGCCCTTGCCGGATCTGAGGCCGCCTGTTTTAGAACCAGTAGCGCGTCGGTTACATGCTGCAGGGCTGGATTTGAAGTTTGATCGCCGATAATGTCACATAGAGAATATGGGGCGATGGCGATTATTCTCGTGTAGTCCGGCGTATTAGCTGGAACGTTGCCCATGAGGCTCGGCGAGAAGAGTAACAAAGACGGACTTAGATCTTTTAACGAGAAGACACCAGCATTCCCGGAACTATGGTACTCAACGAGCTTCGTGTAAGTTATATGAACGCCGGCCACCCTAAGGACTGCACCCCACGGGCTCCCGTTACAATTCGACTGCGCTAAAAGCGTGCGCCTAACAACCTTGCGCGCATCAACAACGCTCATTCCTTTGGTGGCTGCCGACTGGGGAGCGTACGCTGTTGTTTGACTCTCGCACGACGCCAGCATCAGAGCCATCCCCACGGTCATGGCGCTCAAGAGTACTTTTCTAACAGCAGTCATCGGAGTTCTTTCTAAAAGGTTGCTAACTTTCTGATCCAAGCACGCGTCGGCGCGCAGGGTCAACGGAAAAGTGCCTGCCGTTGGGACGGCGCGACTCTGCGGTTTGCATAACCCCCGGGGGAAAACCACTTTCTTGCGATTTTGTTTTAGAGTGTGATAACGCGTGTTTATCACACTCTTTCGCATGACCATCCCGGCGGCCTTTAGCGAATTAGCGAAACTTAGCGAACGGCTGCAGCCGCTTCTTTTCCGCGTCTTCGACGGTCCGCATAAAGGCGGGCCAGCGTTGGCCATGGCCTTCGACAGTTCCAAAAGCTTCGCGGCCAGGTCCTCCGAGCCGAAAAATTCAATCCGCAACTTCCCGACGATGTTCTAAGAAACCCCGGCTAGGCTGCCAGCGCCGCGCTTTCCTAGAGGCCGCGCGGAAGCCGGGGCGGGCCCGGCTCAATGCAACGATGCCCAGAACCTCCTCAGCTTTCATCCTGTGACCCGAATTCCCCGCCAAGAATAACCATAAAGCTGGATCGCGTATTTTCTTAGAGAATTCTGATGACCGTGATGCTAGATATTTCGTTAACGGAAAGGCTGCGGTCAGTTCAGGAATAAGTCCCACGTCCTCTGCCTGAAATTCATAACGACGGAGATATCCAATCCATGTCTGGCGGTAGATCACTCAGGACGTCCCTTGTCTGTACCACCGCCCTCATAGGCGTGGCTTGTCTTGTGTCGACTGCTGCAAACGCCGCCGCCTGCCCGGCCAATGTTCCCCCTAATGTAGGTAGCTGTTCCATGGGTGCCGGGGCATCACTGACGGTGGCTAATACCGGGGTGATCAGCACCCCAAGTCCTGCCGCTGTAACGGTCAGCGCTGTAGCCGCAACGTCGATTAACAACAGTGGCGTGATCCGGAGCCTTTCTGGAGGATCGGGGGGCTTTACCGGCGTGGCCGTCAACGTTGCAGCTGGCGGCGCGATTGCAGGAGGCGTTGCCAACAGCGGCACGATTTCCGGGGGCTCTGCCGGCATCTCCGTCGGCGGGGGCTCGACGATCAGCGGCAGCCTAACCAACAACGGCCTGATCAAGGGCAGCTCCTTCGGCACTGCCGCCGGCATTAAACTGACAGGCTCTAGTACTCTTTCCGGCGGCACCACCAACAGCGCGGGCGGCACGATTTCTGCCGTGGCGACCGGCATCGCGGTCGACGCGACGTCGAAGATTAGTGGTGGCATCTCCGACAGCGGCCTGATCAAGGGCGGTACCCACGGGATCAACAACGCGGGCACGATTTCAAGCGGCTCTTCTGCAGGAATCTCCGTGAGAACCGGCGGCAAGATCGCCGGCGGCGTCTCCAACACGGGCATCATCCAGGGCAACAACTCGGGTATCGGTGTGGTGTTTGCCGGCAGCACCATCGACGTGATCACCAACAACTCGGGCGGCACGATTTCAGGCCTCTCTGCAGGCATCTCCGTGAGAACCGGCGGCACCATCAGCGGCGTCGTCACCAACACTGGCCTGATCAAGAGCAGCAACCAGGGTATCCAAGTGGGAGGTGCGGGCAGCACCATCGGCGGGATCACCAACAACGCGGGCGGTACGATTTCCGGCGGCGTTGAAGGTATCCTGGCTCAAGCCGGCGGCACCGTCAGTGGAGCCATTACCAACACTGGCCTCATCAAGGGCGTCAACTCGGGCATCTTTGTTGAAAGCGGCGGCACCCTTAGCGGAGCCATCACCAACAACGTGGGCGGCACAATCTCTGGCGGCACTGCAGGTATCGGGGTGAACAGCGGCAGCATCGGCGGTGCCATCACGAACCATGGCACCATCACCGGCGGCAGGGGTATCCTCGTGGTCAATTCCGGCGGCAAGATCACCGGCGACATCTCCAACACTGGCATGATCAAGGGCGTCAACCAGGGCATCTTTGTTGAAAGCGGCGGCACCGTCAGCGGAGCCATCACCAACAACGCAGGCGGCACTATCAGCGGCTCCCAGGGCATCCGGGTTCTAAGCGGCACCATCACCGGCGGCATCACCAACAACGGTACGGTCAAGGGCTCATCGAAAGGGATATTAGCCTCCAACGCAACCATCTCGGGCGGCATCACCAACACCGGCCTCATAACGGGCGGTGTCGGTATTTTTGTGAGTGGGGGTGTTGGCAACATCACCAATAAAGCGGGCGGCACGATTTCCGGGACTTCGGCAGGTATCTGGGCGCAAAATAACCTCTCCGGCACCATCACCAACAGCGGCACCATTCATGGGGTGGCGGGCTCGGGGATAGTTCTTGCTGGCTGGGGCGCTCTTACCAACAACGGCATCATTCAGGCGACTGGCGGCGGGATTGCTGTTGAGAGCAAACTCTCCAGCCTCATTAACAACGCGAGCGGTACGATTTCCGGCAATACCGGGATTCTTGTTCGGGGCACCAACGCCAACATCTCCGGCGGACTGACCAACAGCGGCACCATTCATGGGGCGGCCGTCGGGATACTTGTTTTTAGCCACGGCGCCGATCTGACAGGAGGGATCACAAACCACGGTGTCATCTCCGGCAATAGCGGCATCCAAGTCTTCTCCGGCGGTAAGATCACCGGCGGCGTCACCAACACTGGCATGATCAAGGGAGTTACCGAGGGCATCCTTGTTACAAGCGGCGGCACCATCAGCGGCGGCGTCACTAACAGCGGCGTAATCAAGAGCGGCTTCACGGGTATCGAGGTGGGGGGTGCCGGTAGCGGGAGCGCGATCGGACATATAAACAACAACGCGGGCGGCACGATTTCCGGCAGCTTTGGTATTCAGGTTCGGACCGGCGGCACCATCACCAGCGGCATCACCAACAACGGCACCATCAAGGGCGCATCGCTAGGGATCTTTGTCTCTAAAGGAGCCATCGCGGGCGGTATCACTAATACGGGTACCATCATCGGTACGGGCGGCACGGCCATCGAGGTAACGGCTGCCGGCAGCACCATCGGCGGCATCACCAACAACGCAGGCGGTACGATTTCCGGCGGCAGCGACGGCATCAAGGTCGGCGCGGGATCAACGATCACCGGCGTCGTCACCAATAGCGGCAGCATTATCGGCGGCACTAAGCAGGGTATCGAGGTGACGGGTGCCGGTAGCACCATCAGCGGCATTACCAACAACGCGGGCGGCATCATCAAGGGCCCCCGTACCGGCATCCTGGTTCGAAGCGGCGGCAGCATCACCGGCGGCATCACCAACAGCGGCACCATCAAGGGCGCCGCCACTGGTATCGAGGTGACGGGTGCCGGCAGCACCATTAGCGGGATCACCAACAACGCGGGCGGCACGATTTCCGGCGGCCTTGGTATCCAGGTTCGGACCGGCGGCACCGTCACCGGCGGCATCAACAACAGCGGCACGATCAAGGGCGCTTCGCAAGGGATATTTGTCTCCAACGCAGCCATCGCGGGCGGCATCACTAATACGGGCACCATCACCGGTACGGGCGGCACTGCCATCGGGCTGACCAATCTCACGGGCCTGACGCCCATCAACATCAACGGCGGACAGATCATCGGCAACGTGACGGACAACACGCCGTCCGCCGGCTTCTCGCCGGTCACGATCGGCGCCAATTTCACGACCGGCGGCAATTTCACGGTTTCCAGCGTGAAAATCAACGCCGGCAATACCTTCACGATCGCGGCGGGAAATACGGTTTCCACCTATACGATGCCCTCCAGCGCAGGCGGCACGCTGCAATTCGGCGTCAACGGCAATACGGCCGGCCAGTTCGGCACCTGGAACGTTACGAACCCGACGGTCGGCGCCGGCAACGGCCTGAACCTGACCGGGCTGACCATCAAGATCCTGACCAACGGCGCCCCGGCGCTCGCCGCGGGCGAGCAGATTATCATCGCGCAAGGTGCTGCCGGCAATGTTGTCACCGGCCTTGCCGGGCCGACGGCGGTGGCCAGCAATTCGGCCCAGTTCAAGTTCCAGATTTCCGAGGGCGCCGGCGCGCTCGACAACGAGCTGTTGCTGAACGTTTTGGCGGGCGCGACCGCGAGCGGAAGCAATCAAACCGTTTACAACATATTGCAGGGGCTTGCGGGCACGACCGACCCGAAATTGCTGAAGGTCATCGCCAGCGTCAACGGCGCGGGCAGCAACGCCGCGCTCAACAACGATCTGAACGCGGCGCAGCCGACCGTGGACGGCGGGGTATTCGAGAGCGGCTACGAGATGATCGATACGATTCTGGACCTGCTGGACAATCGCCTGGACGGCTCGGGAGCTTCCTCCTCGGGCGTCGGCGGTCCCGGACATGCAGATGCCGGAAACGTTCTGACCGCCGACGCAGGGCGAGAAACCGGCCTCTCGGCCGGCAGCGGCAGTACCGGCAGAAGCGCCTGGGGCCAGTTCTTCGGCCAGGCGGCGCATCAGTCGGCGGGGGCAGGCAATACCGGCTTTACCGCCAGCAGCGGCGGCTTCGCGATGGGGGCGGATACGGAGACGCTGATCCATAACGCGGTGGTCGGCGCGGCCTTAAGCTATGGCGATACATTCGTCGCGTCCAAAAACGCGACCAGCGACCGGACCCACGTGGAAAGCTATCAGCTCTCGCTCTATGGCGACTACGACCTTGGCAACCGCAACTTCCTGCGCGGCATGGCGGCCTATGCACTCAATACGGACAACAATACCCGCAACAACGTGGGCGGGGTACCGGGGCTGACCGCTCAGGGAAAATACGACGCCAGCGAATACACGGTGGAACTCAAAGCCGGCCGTCACTATGACTACGGCGCCGCGACGCTAACCCCTGGCCTGCTGGCCCGCTATCTCGGCTACGACGCGCAAAGCTATACGGAGACCGGCGCGGGCGGGGCGGACCTGCACGTGACGCAGAAATACTTGAGCCTGCTCGAAGTGGGCCCGACCTTCGAGGCCGCCTGGGACTACCGGAATCCGGACGGCAGCCATGTGGTGCCATCCCTGCATGCCGGCTACCGCTACGACCTGATCGGTGACAACCTCCAGACGACCTCGGCCTTCACCGGCGGCGGCGCCGCCTTCACGACCACGGGCGCGCGGCCGAACAGAAGCCGCTTCAACCTCGGCGGAGATGCGGCCTTTTACACGACCGGCCGCTGGGAATTCCGCGCCGCCTACGACCTCGATCTCCGGCAGGACTATACCAACAATTCCGGCGTGATCAGGGTGACGTATAGGTTCTGAAACAGTTTAGCGAATTAGCGAAACTTAGCGAACGGCGGCAGCCGCTTCTTTCCCGCCGTCTTCGACGGCCCGCGCGAAATGCTTTGCCCCTTCAGCTCCGCCGTGGCGATATCGCCGCCCGGCTTTCTTCCGGCATCGCGAAGCCCCATCTTACGTCAAGTTTACAGAAATAGGGGGAACGCCCGCGAAAACCCGCGAGGGCCGCTCCAGCCTGTTGCGGGGCATTGTCACGTCTGTCGTCAGAGGCTAGGATGCAGAAATTTTTGAGAGAAGGGGCAAAACATGCGCGGAATCATTATTGCGATTTTGGCGGCTGTAACATTAGCCGGATGCGCCACGGCAGCACAGCGACAAGCCAGCACGATTAAGACGGTCGTCCAAGCTGCTGTAGCAGCAGATAAAGAGTGCCTCGTGGCTGTACGTTCCAAACCCGAGTACGCACCCCTTCTCCCTCATCTTCTTACTGAAGAGAACAAGTTTCAACCGACTATGGCTCAGTTGGGAGACGAGAAGTACGCGACAAATGCAGAAGCAACGCTTTTGGCTGAATATCACGACGAAACTGATAACTGCAGGCGACCCGACGTTGAGAAAATTGCCTCCGTTGCTCCTAATGTCGCCCTGCCAATGACCGACGCCTTAATTAATGGGGATCGCTTGACGTTGCGGGTTATCAAGCACGAAATCTCTTGGGGGGAGGCTGCCCGCACGTACCAGACCGAAAATAACGAGATACAAAAACGAGTTCTCGCGGCTGCTCAGGAACTCGATAGCAATTTGAACGAATCACACCAAGCTGAATTGGCACAACGGCAAGCGGCACTAGATGCTCTTGCCCAATGGGCGCAGCAGCAGCAGATGATAAATGCATTCAACCGCCGATAACCACAAAGGACACATATCCAAGGGAAGGGAACCAAATGAGCCTCGAAATGTCGCTCACCCGCAGCCAGTACCGAGTTTTCACGACACGGAGCGAATGCGAAGGAAATCCGCGTGTCCAGGCTGAAATCAGCCCTGAAAGCGTGCTGGATCTCCGCATTCCGATCTTTTGGCTGGAGATGCGTGAAGCCGAAATAGCGAACTACGCGCAACTCCATGTGCTGGGCGAAGACCTTTTTGGCAGCCCCAACAACGTGATGCGCTTGCGGAAAATAGCCAACGCTAAAACACCCAAATCTGGGGAGTTCTGGATACCCATTAACGCCTGTACGGCTGATTCCAGGGCGAAGGCCAAGCAGGCCTACAACTCGGACGACCCAGACCGCTACAGCTACGCTTACAACAGATCCCACAAGATCGGGAAGCAGTCGATGTCTGTCCCCCAGTTTATTGATGAGGTCGGAGACCCCAAAAAACGCGGTGGCCATTGGGCCTTCTACTGCATGGAACTCCAGAGCAGCGATGACCCTTACTGGAAAACGGGCATCGCAGAAGGTAAGGAAGCTGCCCTCAATCGGTTCAGGTTCCAACGGGATCGCATGTTCCACGGTGGGGTAAAAGACCCCAAAGCGAAGGTGCTGTGGCACTGTCTCATTACTGATCTCGCAAGCAAAGAGGTTGCTAAGGACTTGGAGAAGTCTGTCCAGAAAACCTTTGGTGACATCTGCTGTCTATGGAAGAACAACCCCAAAAAGCGCTTTGGTTGGGAACAATTTCGCAACGATGATCGCATTATAGAAGCGGCAAAATTACTGCGACCGCTGAGCGATCCAAACCTGCCCAAAGAGTGGTACGCGCAATATTTCGCGCATCCAGAGTGACCATGGCTCTCATTAAATGCCGGGCTTGCGGCAGCGAAATCAGTAAAACGGCGAAGCCCTGTCCGAAGTGCGGCGAAAAACGGCCACGCCGAACGTCGCTGCTCGCCGTGATCTTCGGAGCGTGTTTCTGGACATGCGTCATCTTCATAGTGCTGCCCGACCTGATGCGCGCCAACACCAGCAGCAGCAGCACGACACAGGTGTCTCCGAAAGAAGCAGCCATTGGCAGCATGAAACTCGATTTCACTTGGCGCAAGGACGGCTTCGGAAGCGTCATGATCGCTGATTTCACCGTCCACAATAACGGCCTCCACGACGTGAAGGATGTCGAAGTAAAGTGCATCCATTCTGCCCCCAGCGGAACGGTCATCGACTCAAATACCCAAACGCTTTATGATCTGTTCAAGGCAAAGTCGACACGACAAATTCGTGACTTCAACATGGGATTCATTCATTCTCAGGCGGCCATCACCAGATGCGAAATTACCGACCTGACCGTTCTGTAGGCGCGTCAACCAGGCCCCTGCTGCCGCTGCGGCACCTTAATACTGTACCCGGAACGTGGGGCTGTCCTCGGGCCGCGTTTTGCGGCGGTCGTAAAGCCGCGTCGTGGAGACGTTCGCGTGGCCGAGCCATTCCTGGACCTTGGCGATATCGGCCTCGTGCGAGAGCGCGTTGGTGGCGGCCGTGGCGCGCAGCGAATGCACGCACAGCCCGTTGACTTCGGCGCTGATGCCCGTCTCCAGGCCGTATTTGCGCAAGATGTTGCGGTACACCGACGCGGGATCGAGCGGCTGAAAACAACCACCACAACCATTGCTCCGGGAACATCCCAACATTGAAAACACGGTAGTTCTGAATCGGCCCGCATCGTGCACGTACCCGCGACATGAAGCAAGGATCTGACATGCCGGTGAAGACGGCGACGCAGCTATGCGTACGACGATCACGATCCCGGAGATTTCCGAGCGTCTCGGCATTTGCGAAGAGACTGTCTACGACATGTTGCGCGATCGCAAGATTCCGAACATTCGCTACGGCCGCCGCTTCATCGTTTCCCGCTCCGCCTACGAACGCTGGGAAGCGACGATAGGCGAGTGAATTCCAACTGCCGTGCCAAAGGAAGCCACCTCCATCGAAGCACGGCAGCCGCACGGTAGGCCTCACCTCATCCCCGCCTAAAGCCTCACAAACAGCCCAAAAAGATTCATTAAAACGGGATCAACTAACGGGTTTTGTGTGTACAATTCTGTCATGGCCATCAAGAAGCGGAAGTGGAAAACCGCGCAAGGCGTCAAGACCGCCTGGTCCTACGTCTTCGACGCGCCCGGCTCAACCCGTGAAAACCGCAAACAGATTTTTGAAAGCGGCTTCGAATCGAAAAAGGAAGCGACAGACGCCGAGGTCGAGCGCCGTATCAAGGAACAGCGCGACTTCGAGCTGCAGAAGGCGACGCCCGCGGAAGTGCCTGGCACGCTTGCGGGCCTGCTGAAAGAATTCTTCAGCGAACATGGCGCAAAGTCTCTCGCGCCCAAGACCCTGCAGCGGTACCGCGAAATGGCGGAGTATCTCGACGACGACCTCCTCGCCACGCAAATCCCGGCCATCAAACCGTTGCACCTGTCGCGCGAATGGAACCGGCTGCTCACCAGCGGAGGCAGGGGCCGCAAAGCAGGAAAACCGCTCAGCCGCAAGACGGTCCGCAACATCGCCGGCCTGGTTTCGAGCGCCTACACGCGAGGCTTGAGGTGGGGCATCGCCGAAGTGAACCCGGTCGAGGCTTCGGAGCCGCCGGTGCCGAAGAAGAAGGAAGGCATCGCCCTGTCGGTCGAGCAGCAGGAACAACTGATCGCCGGCGCTACCGCGCCGTGGGGTATGGACGTTTTTCTCGAACTCGATGCCGCCACCGGCGCGCGTCGCGGCGAGCTGCTGGGCCTGCAATGGGCGGACCTTCAGGGCAACCAGCTCAACATAGGCCGCTCTCTGTCGCAGGTCGGGCAGGGCGTGTTCCTGAAAGAACCGAAGAACAAGAAATTCCGCGCCATCACCATCCCGCCGACGGCCCTGAAGAAGCTGAACGCGCATCGCAGGGAGCAGGAACCGTACCGCGCTCACTTCGGCGCCAGCTATCAGGGCGATTTCATCTTCTGCAACCCGGACGGCTCGCCGCTCAAGCCGGATACGATCTCCGCGTCCGTCTCCCTCCTGTTCCGCAGCCTCGATCTTCCAAAAGGGGCTAGCCTTCACACGCTACGCCATACCCACGGCTCGCACCTGCTGGCCGCAGGCGTCCCGCTGACCGACGTGAGCAAGCGCCTCGGCCATGCCAACCCGCATGTCACTGCCACCGTCTATGCTCACGCGCTGGCCGGCCGCGACGACCTCGCCGCGAAGGCGTGGGAGAAGTTTCAGACCACCGGCAAACAGCCCATAGCAGTCCGGGTAGTTGTTAAGCGACGGGAAAAATCCTAAATTGTGTGAGCAAGTGTGAGCA
>Ga0207066_1010_pt1 | contig 53060 bp, 48 predicted proteins | sample Alteio_BWMinCont_24_FD_153490 | JGI IMG/M metagenome (GOLD analysis project Ga0207066, IMG submission 153490) | Enriched cells from forest soil in Barre Woods Harvard Forest LTER site, Petersham, Massachusetts, United States -... | ecosystem: Environmental > Terrestrial > Soil > Temperate forest >...
CGCTCGTCCGCCCGTTGCTGGATTTGAGCAAGGAAGAATTGCAACAATTCGCGCACGAAAACAAAATCCGTTTCCGCGATGACACGACGAATTTTTCCTCCGATTTTCTGCGAAACCGGATTCGTAATAAATTGCTGCCATTGCTGCGAAAAGATTATCAGCCCGGTTTGAACAAAACAATCTGGCGGGTGATGGAAATTATCGGTACGGAATCGGATTTAGCCGGCAAAGCAGCGGCAAAATTTTGTAGAGATGGCGGGTCTCAAATCAAAAAATTAGAGACTTCCTGCGTCGTCTCCCACGACTTTGAAAAATTGCCAATCGCCATTCAACGGCGCGTTCTGCAATCACAGTTGGAGCGGCTCAATGTTGTCACGGATTTTGAATTGCTTGAACGGCTTCGCAAATCGGTTGGGAAATTTGTGAGCATTGGTTCCCGTTTGTCCATTTCGCGCGATGCGAGTGGTGGATTGAAATTACGGGAGCAGCAACCGGCGGAGTTTAACGCAAATGAACTCGAAGTGAATTTATCGGGCGGGGCAGGGGACGTGAATTTTGACGGCGCAAAATTCAGCTGGCGTATTGGCGGCGGCTCTCAAGGACACCCGCCCCGCGAAATCGGGCGCGAATATTTTGACGCGGACGAAATTGGAAACAAAATTGTCCTGCGCCACTGGCGCGCGGGCGACCGGTTTCAGCCGATTGGCTTGAGTTTGGCGGTGAAGTTGCAGGATTTGTTCACGAACGCAAAAATTCCGCGCGAACAGCGCTGTGATTTGATTGTCGCAGAAGCGGCGCGCGGCGAAATCTTTTGGGTTGAGGGATTGCGGATTTCGGAAAATTTCAAAATCACGCGACAGACGATACGGCGATTGATTTGGCGTTGGCAAAATCAGGGTTAATTTGGCTTTACACCGCAATCGCGCTCAATTAGATTCCCGCGTTCATAAATTATGGAAGCGAAGACAAAGACGATTGAACAGTTCAAGACGCACGCCAAGGACACGGGTTCGGCGGATGTGCAGGTGGCGCTGCTGACGCAGCGCATCAACCATTTGACCGAGCATTTGCAGACGAATAAAAAAGACCACAGCTCGCGGCGCGGGCTGCTGATGATGGTCGGCCAGCGCCGGCGCCTGCTCGAATACCTGCAGACCATTGACTTGGGACGCTATCAGGCCGTCACGAAAAAATTGAAGTTGCGCCACTAGAATAGAATTATGCGGGGCGCGGCTTTTGTTTTTGCCGGCTTCGCTTTCAGATTTGGGACGGAAACGCGAACGGCCCGACTCTTCAACCAAATTTCGCGAATAAAAATTCCGTTGCCTCCGAGTGATTTCATTCAGTCCCGAAAAGTTCGGGATTCACTGAAGTTTCTCCGGCGGCAGCGGGCGGATTAATATGTCAGAAAAAATCATCGCCCCGTTGGGCGACAAGCAGATCGTCATCGAAACCGGCAAGCTCGCCAAACAAGCCGACGGAGCCGTCACCGTTCAACTCGGCGAAACCATCGTCCTCGTTGCAGCAGTCGCGGCAACCAAAGCCAAACCCGGGCAGGACTTTTTTCCATTGACCGTTGACTACCGTGAAAAAGCCGCCGCCGCCGGAAAATTTCCCGGCGGTTATTTCAAGCGCGAAGGCCGTCCGACGGAAAAGGAAATTCTCACCTGCCGGCTTACCGACCGTCCGATCCGTCCGTTGTTCCCAAAAGGATGGTATAACGAAGTGCAGGTTCAGACCGTTTTGTTGAGCGCAGACGGCGAGAACGATCCCGATATTTTGAGCATCATCGGTGCGAGCGCAGCGTTGATGGTCAGCGACATTCCGTGGTTCGGGCCGCTCGGTGCGGTGCGCGTCGGTCGCATCGGCGGAAAATTCATCGCCAATCCGACACACGCGGAAATGGCCGAGAGCGATCTTGACCTCGTTTATGTAGGCAACGACAAAGACATCGTGATGTATGAAGGCGCAGCCAGGGAAATTTCCGAAGCGGACTTTAACGCCGCGCTCAAATACGCGCAGGAAGCCATTCAACCGATCATCGCCGCGCAAAAGGAACTGGTTGCAAAGGCGGGTAAGAAAAAACGTGAAATCACCCTGAACATCGTTCCTGACGAAATTCTTGCGGAAGCAAAAAATCTCGCCGGCAACCGTTTTGTTCCCGCGTTGCTCACGCCCGGAAAACTTGCCCGCGAGAATGCCTGCAAAGCGATTCAGGATGAAGTCGGCGCGAAACTCGTCGAAAAATTCGGCGCGGAAAAAGTCACCGAGTTCGTCATCAAGGATGCATTTTATTACATCCAAAAAGAAGCCGTTCGCGGTTTGATTTTGAAGGACGGAAAACGCCTTGACGGTCGCAACTTTGATGTCGTGCGCCCCATTTCAAGCGAAGTTGGAATTCTGCCGCGCGCCCACGGTTCGGCGATTTTCTCGCGCGGCGAAACACAAGCGGTGACACTCGCCACGCTCGGCACCGGCGACGACACGCAGGAGTTTGATTCCTATACCGGCGGCGAGACGGAGAAGAAGTTCATTTTGCATTACAACTTCCCGAATTTTTCCGTCGGCGAAACTGGAAGAATTTCCGGCCCGGGTCGCCGTGAAATCGGCCACGGCGCTCTGGCTGAACGCTCGATCGAGTCCATGCTGCCCAAGGATTATCCCTACGCCGTCCGCGTCACCAGCGAGATCATGGAATCGAACGGCTCGACTTCGATGGCGAGCGTTTGCGGCGGCACACTGGCGCTCATGGACGCGGGCGTCCCGATGGTTCGTCCGGTGGCCGGCATCAGCGTCGGCATCTGCGCCGAATACAGCGGCGAGAACATTTCCAAATACCAACTGCTCACCGACATCATCGGCTGGGAAGACCATTACTGCGACATGGATTGCAAAATCGCGGGAACAGAAAAAGGCATCACCGGTTTCCAACTCGACCTCAAGCTCAAAGGCATTCCGCACGCGCTCATGGCCGAGACGGTTGAAAAAGCCCGCGTCGCCCGGATGCACATTCTCGCGGAAATGGCCAAGACGCTCGCCGCGCCGCGCACGGAATTGAGCAAATACGCGCCGCGCATTGAAATTGTCAAAATCAATCCTGAAAAAATCGGCGCTCTCATCGGGCCGGGCGGGAAAAATATCAAGCGACTCGTCGAGGAATCCGGCTGCGAGATCAACATCGAAGACGACGGCACGGTCAACATTTTCTCCGTTTCGCCCGAAGGCATGAAGATCGCGAAGGACGCCATCACGGGCATGACGGCGGAAGCCGAGATTGGGAAGATTTATCGCGGCAAGGTTGTCACCGTGAAGGAATTCGGCGCGTTCGTCGAATTTCTGCCCGGCAAGGACGGCTTGGTTCACATCAGCGAACTGGCGAATTTCCGTGTCAAGAACACCGAGGACATCGTCAAGGTTGGCGACGACATTACCGTCAAATGCCTCGGCGTGGACGAAAAAGGCCGCGTGCGTCTCTCGCGCAAAGCCGCGATGGACGAACGCGATCAGGAAATGGCGAAGAAAGAATAATTCGCTTTTGAATTCAACGAGCGCGAACGGCGAAGGCTGTTCGCGTTTTTTAATTTTTAACCGAAACGTTACAACAAGTTTGACTCGACTCCGTCGCGAAAGTAGATTCAAGCGAATGCTGGCTGCTGAATCAAAGGTGGCGAGGCCGGACTCAAACGGCCTGCCAAACGAAAACTCAAATTGTTCCTGGAAACAAATTGTGGGACACGTTGAGCCCTTTCTACAGGCGGTCAACCAGCGTTTGATCCAGCAGGCGCACGAATTTGATCCGCAGGTCGTCCCTTACGCCCAGCACGCGCTCAACGGCAGCGGAAAGCACCTGCGCCCGACGCTCGTAGCGCTTACGGCGAATACCATCGGTAATATTTCCGACGCGCACGTCACGGCGGCGGTCATCATCGAGATGGTGCATCTGGCCACGCTCGTCCACGACGACGTGATGGATGAGGCGGAAATCCGGCGTGGCCGGCTCACACTCGCGGCTAATTGGGGAAATGAAATCGCCGTGCTATTCGGCGACTGCCTTTTCGCGCAGGCTTTGAAACTCGCCGCAAGTTTCCCGACGCCGGAAGTCTGCCGCGCGGTCGCGATGGCGACGAACACGGTTTGCACCGGCGAAATTTTGCAGACGCAGCATCGCCGCAATTTTCCGGTTTCACGCCGCGAGTATTTTCGCATCATTGAAATGAAGACCGCCGAATTGTTCACGCTTTCGTGCGACCTGGCGGCGCTTTTGGGCGGGGCGCTGCCGGAACAGCGCGCGGCGTTGCGCGAATTTGGCGCGGCATTTGGCACGGCGTATCAGGTTTACGACGACTGCGTGGATTTGTTCGGCTCGGAGGCGGACGCGGGCAAATCGCTCGGCACGGATTTGGCGAAAGGGAAATTGACGTGGCCGGTTTTGCTGGCGTGGGAGCGTGCAAACGCAAGCGACCGCGCGCTTCTGGAAAATCTGATTGAGAACTGGCAGCCGCAAAATTTTTCCGGCGTGAATGAATTACTCGTCAAATATGAAACCTTCGAGCCGTCGCTCGAAGTCATCGCAAAATATCTGGAGCAGGCGCGAAAAGGCTTGCGCATTTTGCCGGTATCGAGCGGCCGCGCCGGACTTTTGGATTTGACGGAATTTTTGGCGCAACAAATGGACGCTTTAAGAGTTTGTATTTGAGTGACCATGATTATGGCCGAACCAGCCGAACGCAAAGATTCGGAATTGCCCGCTCCAACAGAGGAAACGGAATTGGTGCGGCGCGCGCGTAGTGGCGATTTGCAGGCCTATGACGAACTCGTCAAACGTTATCAGGAGCGCATTTACGCGACGATTTATCACATGACGTCAAATCACGAGGACGCCAACGACCTCGCGCAGGAATCGTTCATCAAGGCGTTTCAAGCGTTGAAATCCTTTAAAGGCGGGTCGAGTTTTTACACATGGCTCTACCGGATTTCGGTTAACAAAACCATCAATTTCCTGAAACAGCGGAAAAATCGTACGCACATGAGCCTCAACGATTTGGATTTTAATGCCGAGCACGACCCTGATTTGATGGCCTTGATTTCCGACAATACGCCCCGCCGCGCCGCTGGTTTAACGGAATTACAGGAAAAATTGAACGCGGCATTGATGAAATTGTCTGAACCACATAGATTAGTTATTGTTCTGCATGATGTGCAGGGACAGTCGCATGAAGAAATCGCGAAAGTAATGGACTGCAACATCGGCACGGTGCGCTCGCGCCTGTTCTATGCGCGCCAGCAAATGCAGTCATATTTAACCGATTATTTGAAATAGCCATGAACGAAAATGAAAACAACTTTGAGTCGTTGCGTCGGTTGCTCGCGCTCAAGCGGCATGAAATTCCACCGCCCGGGTATTTCAATAACTTTTCCGGCGCGGTAATTTCGCGCATTCGTGCCGGCGAAACCAGCGAATCAGTCGGTGATTGGTTTTCCAAATTGCTCCATGTTTTTGAATTCAAGCCTGCGTTTGCCGGAGCGTTTGCCTCGGCGCTTTTTTTGTTGCTCGTGTTCGGAATCATTTTTGCGGAGCAACCTGATTCCGCGCCGCAACCGCTTTTGCAGGCAATGACACAAAACAATGGAAGCGTACCGCAGCTTGCCAGTGTGTCATCGATTGACTTGCCGCAAACCGATCAGACCGGAATCATTGCCAGCACCAATCCGGTGCTGAACCTCCAGCCGATCGCATCGCTCTTTGGCCAGCAAAATCCGTTCGCGCAGCAGGTCAGCTTTTCGCCATCCGGCAACTGACATAAATTTTCCGGCTCTGAAATTCGCGGTGCGCGCTTGAAACGCCGCCGCGTTTTTCATTTAATCAGGAAGTGCCAGCCAAAGTCATCGCCGTCGCCAACCAAAAAGGCGGAGTCGGGAAAACGACCACCGCCGTCAACCTTTCCGCCTGCCTCGCCGCGCTCGGCCAACGCGTCCTGCTTTTTGATCTTGATCCACAGGCTAATGCGACCAGCGGTGTCGGCCTCGAAAAAATCGAAGGCGCAAGCGCGTATCGTGTTTTGCTGGGCGAAGGCGGTTTGCTCGAAAAAATAAAATCCACGACTTACGAACGGCTCGAAATTTTGCCGGGCGAAGTGGATTTATGCGCCGCCGACATCGAGATCGCCCGGATGGAAAATCATTTACAACGACTCACACTCGCGCTCAAACCCGTTTTGGACAGCGGACGATTCGACGTGGTGCTCATTGATTGCCCGCCGTCGCTCGGCATTCTCACGTTGAACGCCTTTACTGCCAGCGACGGACTGCTTGTGCCGCTGCAATGCGAGTATTACGCGCTCGAAGGCATCTCGATGATGAACCGCGTGCTCGGCCAGCTCCGCGACGCGGGCGTCAATCCGCGCCTGGAAATTTTTGGCGTCGTGATGACGATGTTCGATGGCCGCACGAAACTGTCCAACGAAGTCGTCGGCGAAGTCCGCAACCTGCTCGGCGCACGCGTTTTTGAAACCATGATTCCGCGCAGCACCAAGCTCGCCGAAGCGCCGAGTTTCGGCAAACCCATCATTCACTACGACAAATACAGTTCCGGCTCGGCGGCGTATGAATTGCTGGCGCAGGAAGTTTTAGAACGGTTGAGTGCGCAATCGTAGAAAAGCTAGGCAAAGTTTCAATCGTATTTTACAAGAAAGGAACTCTATATGATAAATTGGAAGGATGTTGCAATTGGCTCTGCCTCGACCCTTGTGGTCACAGTTGTCAGTGGCGTCATAATTTATTACATAACTAAAGAGCCTGCTCCAAGTTTGCGGACAGAACGCTTGGTTTATGAAATTCAACAGCTAGGTGAATTCCAATCACAGAATACAAAGTTGGCATTACAAACAGTCCGCATTGCGAATCTAGGTGATATTCCTGCTAGCCAAGTAAACGCGACCATCGAATATCCAGAGTCTGTAAGAATCGTTGACAAAGTGGCTTCACTATCGTCGGGGCTGGCTGGAACACTCACTGTCAGTGAAACTGTGTCTAACAGGCTAGATGTAACAATTCCTTCGCTCACTCCCGGTGAATCGCTAACGGTTTCTATACAAACTGATCAGGCAGTGAAAATTTTACCTGATGTTTCTGTTAAAAGTCAGGCGACTGTCGGAAAACCTGGAAATGTCTCTTCACCTGAACCGCCTGCAAAAGCACAGAACTTTAGTCGGACAGCAAAATGGTTGTTGCCATTCCTTCTAATTCTTCAATTACCACTAGCACTTTATTTCTCGCGTCGTATTCGTCGAATCTTGCGATTTGAAGGTGGTTATTCGCCAAGTTTAAATAATGCTGCCTTTGCACTACTTCACCAAGGAGATGTGAACACGGCCTTGCGACTTTTTAGACGAGCGATTTTTCAAGGTGAAGCCGATGCAAATATTTTCGCCAATCAAGCTCTTGCCCTTGCACTTTCTGGCGATAAAATAGGCGCTGCTAAATCTTTAGCCGCCGCAGAATTATTTGATAAGAGAAGCGGTGATTCTACAGAAGTAATCCAATTTAATCGGGCCACGATAGCACTAATTCAAGGAGATAAAAAAACGGCCAAGGAAAGTTTTGAGGCGGCGTTAAAAACCAAGTCGGCTCTACAAAAGGCAGTTTGCAGTTGGGCACAATACAGCAGTATTTTTCAAGAGCATTCAAAAGATTCGCCCGAAATAAAACAATTGATTGAATTGCCAGTATCAAAATAAAATTTCTTTAGAAATTACAACTTGGCGGCAAATTTCCTTTTTTTCAATCACAATGCAATTACCTTATTGGCGCGCGTTAAAAATTTTATGGCTAAAGAAATACTCGAAATGCCCGTTGAACTGGCGACGATGGAGTTGCCCGACACAAAAACCATCCGCCTCAAATGGCCGGACGGCCACAATCCCGATTTCAAGACCGGCCAGTTCATCACGCTTTACTGGCCGGACACGACGAATTACAAGCGCGCCTACTCGCTCTCATCCTGCGCGCTGGATCGCGGCTTTTACGAAGTCACCGTCAAGCGCGACGGCAAGATGGGCACGCGCATCGTGGATTGGGCGAAAGCGGGTGACAAAATGTTCGTCATTCCGCCCGTCGGAAAATTTCTGCCGGTTTATGAGCCGAACAAACATCTCGTCTGCATCGCCGGCGGTTCGGGCGTGACGCCGTTTCGCGCATACGCGCGCGAAGCGACGCGGCGCAACCTCGAAACAAAAATCACCGTGCTTTACAGCGTCCGGCAGCCGAAGGACATCATCTTCAACACCGAATTCCGCGAACTCGAAAAGGAAAATCCGTATTTCAAATTCCACGTCACCTGCACGCGCGCGACGCCGGAAGATAATTGGACTGGCCGCACCGGGCGCATCACGCCGGAATGGATTAAGGAATTTGCGACGGATTTACCCAACACAGTTTTCTACGCCTGCGGCCCGAACGCGCTCGTCGAATTTGCTGAAGGAATCGTTTTTGAAATTGGCGTGCCGAAAGAGCAAATGAAAACGGAGAAGTGGGGATAAAGTTTTGACACGGATTTCACGAATTATCGCCGATTGATTTTGGCTGGTTTGAATCCATGAAAATCTGTGTAATCCGTGCCTCAAATTCATGTTAAAACGCACCGCACTTTTTTTCGCGCACCAAAAGCTCGGGGCAAAGCTGATTGATTTCGGCGGCTGGGAAATGCCGGTGCAATACACCAGCATCACCGACGAACATCTCGCCGTCCGCAACGCCGCCGGGATTTTTGACATTTCGCACATGGGTGAAGTCACCGTCAGCGGCACGGGTGCGGAAACGTTTCTGAATTCCGTTCTCACCAACGACATCCGCAAACTTGTGTCCGGCGAAGGTCAATACACTTTGATGTGCAACGAGCATGGTGGCGTGATTGATGATCTCTATGCCTACCGTCTTTGCGGAGATGTCTATTTCCTCGTCATCAACGCTTCTCGCATCGAGGCGGATGTTGCATGGCTTGACGCGCAAGCCGCAAAATTTTGCGGTCGCGAAGAATTGCGATTGACCGACGCTTCGCACAATTACGCCGCCGTCGCCGTGCAAGGTCCGCGCGTGAAGGATTTCATCAATGCCGTGATTCCCGGGGCATCGAGTTCGGCCATGCGTGTCCTCTGTGTGACCGGATTGAAGAAAAATCAGATCGGCGGATTTCATTTTGAGCAAGGCGCGCTGCTCGTTTCAAGAACCGGCTACACCGGCGAGGATGGTTTTGAAATTGTCGGCAGTGACGAAGCGATCCAGCATATATGGAACAAAATTCTGGACATCGGCGCGCCATTTGGAATCAAGCCCTGTGGTCTCGGCGCGCGCGACACGTTGCGCACGGAAGTTTGCTATCCGCTTTACGGTCACGAACTCGATGAGAATACCACGCCGATTGAAGCGGGCATTGGATTTTTCGTGTCGCTCGACAAAGACGAATTCAACGGCCGCTCCGTTCTCGCCGACCAAAAGGCAAACGGCGTGAAAAAGAAGCTCATTGCGTTCAAAATGACCGACAAATCCGCGCCACCGCGTCCGCACTATCCGATTTACGCTAACGGCGCTAAAGTTGGTGAAGTCACGAGTGGCACGCAAAGCCCGTCGCTTGGAATTGGCATCGGTATGGGCTATGTTCCGCTGGAATTCGCCAAGTCGGACACAAAAATTGAAATCGAGATTCGCGGCAAACACGCGCCGGCGGTCGTTGTGCAGAAACCGATTTACCAGAAGAACCCATAAATTTATGAAATGGATCATCGCAGTCTTTATCACGGCTATTTCACCCGCTTTGTTCACTGGCTGCCAGACGGAAGAAGAACAGGTAGGGCATACGCAAGACCGCAAGCAGGAGATGCTGATGCAACAAATGCAAAAAGATCAAAAACAGGCCGAAGAAAGGAGCAATCAATGAATTTGGCCGCAAAGAAGTCGGAAGATACAAAAGTTATTTCCTTTTTGCGGCGTTTATGCCTTTTTGTGGCTGAAAATTTATGAGCAACATTCCTTCCGATCTAAAATACGCAAAATCACACGAATGGATTCGCGTCAGCGGCGACACCGCGACCGTCGGCATCAGCGACCACGCGCAGGGCGAGTTGACCGATGTCGTTTTTGTCGAGCTGCCCGAAGTGGGGCGCAAGGTAAAAGCCGGCGAGGCCTGCGCCGTGGTGGAATCCGTGAAGACCGCGAGCGACATTTATTCCCCTGTCAGCGGCGAAATCGTGGCGCTGAACAAACCCGTCACCGACAACCCCGCGCTGGTGAACACCGAGCCATACGCGGGCGGCTGGTTTTTCAAAATTAAATTAATAAATCCCACTGAACTGAACGTGCTGCTCTCGCCGGAGGATTACAAGAAACAGATTGGTGGATAATGTGTGCGAAAATTTATTCCAATAATCTTTCTTTTGGCGTTGGCAATCATCGGCTGCGGTGTTCAACGTGGTCGTTTCGTCACAACTGGCGACAGGTCGGCTGCACTCTCGCAGGTTGGGCTTGTTGACATTGTCGAAGGTTATTCAAATGACAAGGATGCTCTTTTCCAGGACCTCGTTTACGTGCTTGTTGTTTGCCCTGATGTTAAAGTGCATGGCTCTGGCGGTGGTATTGCTATGGAAAAATATGTCACGACGCTTAATTACTCTTGGGATGCTGAATCTGGAAAAATTTCTATTCAGGTTCAGTGGAATAGAGATTCGGACATTGTTACGATAGGCGACAAAATTTTTGATCGAGACAAAGGAAACGTTTTTGTTGTGCGACGTGAAACAAATGGAAAAGTATTTGGGCAGCAATTACCAAGTCTTGGAACGCACGCAGCTTTTATAGAAGTGCTTCGTCATGTTCAGCAGCAATTGACTAACGACCAATTTATTGCTTCGTTAAAAATGTATAAATGAAAATCCGTTTATTCATCAAGCCGTATTGCGGTTGGTGTCACAAGGCGATGCGCTGGCTCGACGACCACGACATCGCTTACGAGAAGCTTGACGTGATTGCGGACGACGCGGCGTTTGACGAAATGGTCCGTATTTCCGGCCAGGAACTCGCGCCGGTGCTGGAGATGGAGGGCAAAGTGCTGGCGGATTTCGGCCCGGAAGAATTGCCCGGATTTTTTGTAAAATTGAAACATGAATGAACACAAGTTTATGACACGGATTGCATGAATTTTCACGGACTAAAAAATAAATCCGTGTTAATCTGTGAAATCGGTGTCAGATTTTTATTGAATGACGACGACTGAATTGAAACCGCGTCCGCGTTTGCCGGAATGGCTGCGCATCACACTGCCCACGTCGGACAGTTTCGCGCGCACACGCGGGCTGCTCGATGAACTGAAGCTGCACACGGTCTGCGAAAGCGCGAAGTGCCCGAACCATTGGGAATGCTGGAGCAAAGGCACGGCGACGTTCATGATCGCGGGCGACCGCTGCACGCGCGCGTGCGGCTTTTGCGCGGTTTCGACGGCCAAGCCGCTCGCGCTGGAAGCGGACGAACCGGCGCGTGTGGCCGAGGCGACGCGACGGATGAAATTGAAGCACATCGTCATCACGGCGGTGGCGCGCGATGATTTGAAGGACGGCGGCGCGGAACATTTTGCGCAAACAATTGAAAAAGTTCGCGAATTGAATCCGGGAATTGTCATTGAAGTGCTGGTGCCGGATTTCAATGAAAGCGATGAGTCCATCGAAAACGTTCTCAATGCCAATCCGCACATCTTCAATCACAATCTGGAAACAGTGCGGCGGTTGACGCCGAGCGTTCGGCATCGCGCGACTTATGACCGTTCGCTGTCCGTGCTAAAAAAAGTCAAAGAAAAGCGCGGTGACACGATTTACACGAAGTCGGGTGTGATGCTCGGCTTGGGTGAGACGGAAGAAGAATTATTGCAGGCGATGCACGATTTGCGCGCGTCAAACTGCGACATCCTTACGCTTGGCCAGTATTTGCAGCCAACGTTGAAACATCTGCCGGTGATTGAATTTGTTTCGCCGGAAAAATTCGCAGAATACAAAATCGTCGCCGGGGAATTAGGCTTTGTCCACGTTGCGAGCGGGCCGATGGTACGCAGCTCGTATCACGCGGATGAATTTTCCCTGCCGTCAGTGCGTTTGTAAAAATGGCAATCGGTGAATCAAAAGGTAAATCGCCACGCCGAAGGACAAAATCCCGATTGCAAAGCCGATGACAGTGATGATGGTTTTAAGCGTGCGGGCCTGCTCGGCGACGCGGTCGGTGTCGCGTTTCTCGGCAGCCATGAATTGCGCGAATTCTTTCTCGAGAGCAGCGGTGATGACGGCCTCGTCTTTGAGTTGAAAGGTAAGCCAGCCGCCGTCAAATTCATTTTTCCATTCGACGGGCAACCGTGCGAGAACTTCGGCGGTCGGCGGTTGAAAGCCAAAACTTTTCCAAAACGGCGAACGTTCCTGTGTCCAAAGCCGGAATACGCCGTGGTTGGATGCGAGGGTTTGAATGCGGATCCAAAATAAATTTCGAGCGGCGTCGGCAAGGGAGAAATCGGCGTAGCCTTCGCTGTGGAGCAGGGAGTGTTGACGAATAATATGAATGCCAATTGCGCCGATGATTTCGCCGCCGGCGTTTTCGGCGATTTGAAATTCGGTCAGACGTTTTTCGAGATCATCCGCCGGAAAGCGCATCGTTTCCCAGATTTTTTTCAGCGCGGCCAGATCGTCCACGGTTGCGCGGCGCACGCTTAATTGCGTCGGATTCATCGCACCGAGATTACTGCACTTGAAGCAAATAGAAAAGCTGTGACTGGCCCGGACCAACGGGATTGGTGAAAATGAAATGGCCGTTGGCGTCAAACGGATTGGTGGAAGTGCGGAGCCAATTGGTTGGCGACAGTGTGAGATTGGTGCTTGTGAGAATGTAGTAATTTCCATTTTGAGCGCCATTCGTGCCGCTGACGATGAGATTGGTCCCAGAAAGCGTGACGGCATTGATGAAGGGCACGGTATTCGTTGAAATGATTCGTTGAATGACGGAGTTGTTGCCGGAGCGCAGCGCGGCGTAAAGCGGGTCGCCGTTGGATGGATCAACGCCGAAACATGAAATGGCCGCGCCGCTGTTGGTGAAAATAATTGTGTTTTGGGTCACGTTCGTGCCGTTGTGGCGAAGCGCCCAGACTTCGCCACTGCCATAATCGGCGTAAAGATAAAAGCCGTTGAGCGCGGGCCAGCGAATACCGCGATAAACAATTCCGCCGATGACGCAAACTCGGCCATTGGCGTGAGTGTATTCGACGAGCGGATGCGTGTAAGTGAAACCGGCAGGTGGCGTGCCGGAATACGGATGGTCGCCTTCAAAAAAATTCCAGCCGCAATTCGCGCCGTTGGTCACAATGTCAACCCATTCAATCTGGTCCTGGCCGACGTGACCCAAATATAATTCACCCGTAACCGGGTCGAATGAATAACGCCATGGATTGCGCATTCCAACGGCCCAGAATTCCGTGCGGACCTGATTTGAATTGACGGTCAAGCCGTTGAAATTTGTCGCGCCGACCCACGGATTGTCGGATGGAACGGAATAATTGATCAGCGACGTGAGCGAGACGTGCGGATTCGGCGTCAGGTTCCCGGCCTTTTTGTCCACGTCAATCCGCATGATGGCCGAGAAGAAATCTTTGTCTATGTGCTGCGAGTTGCCGTATTGATCGCCCGCGCCGCCTTCATCACCAAGCGAAACGTAAAGATAGCCGTCCGCGCCGAAATGCAAATCGCCCGCGTTGTGATTGTTGGCCAGATCATATTGTGCGATGAAACGGATTTCAGAATTTGCGTCGCCTTGATTCGCGTTCGTTGAAGAAACCTGAAAGCGCGACAAAATATCGTGCAATTGCATCGTGCCGCTCCCATTCGTCGCCTGTCCCGTGTAAAAAACGTAGAAGTAACCATTTGTCGCATAGCCGGGATGAAACGCCAGACCGAGCAAACCTTCTTCGCCGGAAACGTCACCAGATTCACTACTGGTGTCCACGCTCACACGGCTGGAAACATCCATGAAAACCGTGCGCGTGGGATTGGCCAGATTGGTGATGACGATGATGCGTCCGTGCTTTTCGACGATGAACAAGCGGTTCGTTTCCCCCGGCGGTGACGTGATGCAAACCGGATTTGAAAAAACCAGAGTGGAAAAAGCATTCGTCGGAATATAGCTCCATGTGGTCGCAGCGTTGGCGGGCATCGTTACGAACATCACGCCGCAAATGGCGCAGCATCGCAGAAACCATGGCCAGAACGATTTCATGCCGCTGCAACAATGGCTCGCCTCCGACAAAAAGTCAAAACGACCGCGCAAAATTATTTTGGACGCGGAAACATTTGATTTTGTTCGGTTGTGTGTCAATTTCAACGCGAACAAATTTTGTTTTGAACTTGTTAACAGTATGACAAATCAGCAACTTCTCGAAGCGCTAAACTGGCGTTATGCTACAAAGGTTTTTGACGCCGCCAAAAAAATTCCCGCTGACATCTGGCAAACGCTGGAACGTGCGCTCGTGCTGACACCGACTTCCTACGGTTTACAGCCATATAATTTTTTGGTCATCAACAATCCAGTCAAGCGCGCCGAATTGTTACCGCACTCGTGGAATCAAAGGCAGGTTGTGGACGCCTCGCATTTCGTCGTTTTCACTGCGCGCACGAAAATGACCGAGACCGACGTGGACAAACTGATCAGGCGCACTCTGGATGTCCGCAAATTGCCTGCAACCGCACTTGATGCTTATCGCGGAATGATTCTCGGTGATGTCGTTAACGGCCCGCGCGGCAAAACCGCACACGAATGGGCGACGCGACAGACTTACATCGCGCTGGGAAATCTAATGACCTGCGCGGCGGTTCTCGGCGTGGACACATGCCCGATGGAAGGTCTTGTACCGACCGAATACGACAAGGTTTTGAATCTGAACGGGAGCGGCTACGCAACGGTTGTGGCGTGCGCGCTCGGCTACCGCTCGACTGGTGACAAATACGCTAATTTGGCGAAAGTCCGTTTTGAAACAAAAGAACTCGTTCAACAAATTTGAATCAATATGATCACCATTCGCAAAGCCGAGGAACGCGGGCACGCCAATCACGGCTGGCTCGACAGTCATTTCACGTTTTCGTTCGCCGATGATCACGACCCGCGCCACATGGGCTTCCGTTCGTTACGCGTCATTAATGACGACATTATCGCGGGCGGCGGCGGCTTTGGCACTCATCCGCACCACGACATGGAAATCATCACTTATGTTTTGAGCGGCGCGCTGGAACACAAGGACTCGCTGGGCAACGGCCGCCCAAGTTTTGCTTTTCGACTTGAACTAAGAAATTGAAAAAATGTTAAATTAATCGTTCCCATATTAAACAAGTTTGGAATTATCCACTTCGCGCATGGTATTGTTCATTTTGATGAAATCTATGGGGGTTTCACCCCATTGTCTTTCACGTCCATCAAGGCAACATTTCTGTCAAGTCCTAAACTTGGTCTGCCAGCTTCCATCGCAGGAATAACGCGCAACCTATGAGGAAACTGGAACGAATTCTAATTCATAATCGAACCAGGCAAAAAGAATCGCCGGACACTTCGACTGACGAACAGCCGTTGCGCGGCGAATTGTTGAGCATTGATTTGCTCAAACAATCTGCGCGCAACCTGGCGCAGAATCGCCGGGTGGAAAATGGTAGCGGGCCGAATCTACTGCTCCCGCGCCTGGCCTCCAATGAAAAAATCCTGCGCGATTACAACGAACGAACCTTGGAGGTGGAAAAAAACCGCCGTATCACGCCGGCGGCGGAATGGTTGCTGGACAATTTTCATTTAATCGAGGAGCAAATCCGCACCGCGCAACGTCACTTGCCGCGCAGCTTTAACCGGCAACTGCCTCAATTGCTCAACGGCCCATGGATTTTTTTTCCGCGCGTCTATGAGATCGCCTTGGAGATCGTTTCCCATACCGACGGGCGGATTGACGCTGCGCATCTGACGAGTTTCGTGGCGGGTTATCAGGAAGTGGTTCCGTTGAAGCTGGGAGAACTGTGGGCGATTCCCATCATGCTCCGGCTCGCGTTGATTGAAAATTTGCGGCGCGTGGCGGCCCGGTTAAACGCGGTGCGAAAAGATCGTGATGCGGCGGAAAATTGGGCGAATGAAATTTTGCAGGTGGCGGAAAAAAATCCGGCGCACTTGATTATTGTCGTCGGCGAAATGGCTCAATCGCGGCTGGTCTTGAACCGGGCGTTCGTGACGGAGTTTTTGCGGCGTATCCAGGAAAAATCGCCCTCGGTAAAACTGGCGGTGGGCTGGATTGAAGAACGCCTGGCTGAGGATGGCTTGACGGTTCAACAGTTGGTTCAAAGCGAAAGTCAGTATCAGGCGGCGACGCAGGTTTCGGTGGGTAATTGCATCGGCAGTCTGCGTTTTCTGGATGCGATGGACTGGCAGGAATTTGTAGAAGCCCAAAGCGTCGTCGAACAAACATTGCGCGCCGATCCGGCGAAAATTTATGCGCAAATGGATTTTACGACGCGCGATTTTTACAGGCACAACATCGAACGCATCGCCCGCCATAGCAAAAAAACTGAATTTGAAGTGGCGACTCTGGCGATTGGTCTGGCCCAAAAAAATGCCACTCATCCTGATGACCGGCTGGCGCACGTCGGTTTTTTTCTGACCGGCAAGGGCGTAAAAATTTTGGAACGCGCCGCGGAAATGTGGATTCCTATCCGAAGCATTTTGCCGCGAATCGCCCGGGAATTTCCGCTCACATTTTATCTCGGCGGCATTCTCGCCGTCGCTCTGGCCGTGACCATTCCGCTTTTGCAGCGGGCGGCGGCGATGGGAATTTCCGAATGGATGTTTGGTTTGCTGGCGCTGCTGGCGCTGCTTTGCACCAGCCAATTGGCCGTGTCGCTGGTGAATTGGTTCGTCACCATTTTCGTCCAGCCATCGCCGTTGCCGCGTCTGGATTTTTCCAAAGGCATTCCGTCGGCGCACGCGACGCTGGTGGTTGTGCCCACGATGCTGGCCAGCGTGCGCGGCGTCGAGACGCTGCTGGAATCGCTCGAAGTCCGGTATCTGGCCAATTGCGACGATAACGTCTTCTTCGCGCCGCTGGCCGATTTTTGCGACGCACCGGAAGAACACAGGGCTGGCGATGACGAATTGTTGCGACGCGCCGGCGAAGGTATTCAGGCGTTGAACCAAAAGTACAAAAGTGACCGGCCTTGCATTTTTTATTTTTTCCAACGTCCGCGCCGCTGGAATGACCAGGAAAAAATCTGGATGGGTTATGAGCGCAAGCGTGGCAAGCTCGCCGATTTGAATCGCTGTTTGCGCGGCGGCGGCGTGGAATGTTTTTCGCAGGTCATCGGCGACCTCGCGGTGCTGCCTCACATCAAATATGTCATCACGCTCGACACAGACACGCAATTGCCGCGCGACGCGGCGCGCCAACTTGCGGCGACGATGGCTCATCCGCTGAACCGCCCGATTTACGACACGGAAAAAGGATTGATCGTCGAGGGATACACGATTTTGCAACCGCGCGTCGCCGTCAGCCTGCCGAGCGCCGGGCGTTCACGGTTTGTGAAATTATTTTCCGGCGATCCGGGAATTGATCCCTACACGCGAGCCATCTCGGATGTTTATCAGGACGTTTTCCATGAAGGATCGTTCATCGGCAAAGGCATTTACGATGTGGACGCGTTTGAACGCGCGGTCGGCGGAAAATTTCCAGAGAACAGGATTTTGAGCCACGACCTGCTGGAAGGCAGTTACGCACGCGCGGCGCTGGTCAGCGATGTGCAATTGTTTGAGGAATTTCCATCGCGCTACAGCACCGACACGCGGCGGCGGCATCGCTGGATGCGCGGCGACTGGCAGATAGCGGCGTGGCTGCTGCCGCGCCTGCCCGGAATGGACGTGCGGCAAGTGCAAAATCCGCTGACCGGATTATCGCGCTGGAAAATCTTCGATAATTTGCGGCGAAGCCTGGTTCCGTTTGCGTTGGTGTTTCTGCTCCTGCTCGGCTGGCTGCTTTTTCCTCAAAACGCTGGTGCGTGGGGAATGTTAATTTTGTCCATCATTGTGATGCCATCGCTGCTGGCAGTTCTCACAGAATTTTTGCGCAAGCCGAAAGACCTGCCGTTTTATTTGCACATAAGAAATGTCGGCGAAACGCTCGCGCGTCAAATGGGACAGGCGATTTTAACGGTGGCATTTCTTCCGTATGACGCCGTCATCAGTCTGGATGCCGTGACGCGAACATTATGGCGTTTGATTTTCACGCGCCGTCATCTGCTGGAATGGCAGACCTCCGACGACAACGAATGTGACGACCATGACAGCTTGCAAAGTTTCTATGCCGCGATGAGTTGTGCGCCGGCGCTGGCCGTGGGCTCATCGGCGTTGTTTTTTTTCCTCGGTTATCCGCCGAGTTGGATCATCTTTGCCTTTCTCGCGTTGTGGGTCGTTTCCCCGGCTATTGCGTGGTGGATCAGCCTGCCCATCGAAGAAAAGCGCGTTGAATTTTCAACGGAACAAATTCACCAGCTTCACAAGCTTGCGCGCCGGACGTGGAATTTTTTTGAAACATTTGTCACCGCTGAAGACCACTGGCTGCCGCCGGATAATTTTCAGGAATATCCGCACGCCGCCATTGCGACCCGCACGTCGCCCACCAATATCGGCCTTGCTTTGTTGAGCACGCTGGCCGCGCATGATTTCGGCTATGTTTCGTTGCGCGGCTTGACGGAACGCCTCACGAACATGCTGGCGACCGTGGAAAAGCTGGAGCGATACAGCGGCCATTTTTACAACTGGTATGACACGCGCACGCTCAAGCCGATGGTGCCACTTTATATTTCCACCGTAGATAACGGCAACCTCGCCGGCCTGCTGTTGACATTGCATTCAGGATTGCTCGAACTGGCGGATCAAAATTGGAGCGCCAACAGAATCGTTGGCGGGTTGCGCGACACGCTTGGCGTTTTGAAAGAGCAGTCGCGCAATTCGGCAACGAAGGCGGATTTGGAAGTGTTGGAAAAATTATTGGACCGGAATTTCCGATCTCCGGCGGAAATAATTCAGATGCTCGACAAGGCGATTGAGGCTGCGAAAAACGAATCAGCCGGAGAGTTTGAAAACTGGCGGAAGATTTTTGAGCAAAGCTGCCGCGAACAACGCGAGGAGATTCTAGCCGGTTTTCCGTGGATGCATTTGCGTGAATCGCTCAAATCCCATTTGAATCTTGAAACTACTCAAGAATTGAAAAAATTCTGGGAACAGCTTAACGCACCGATGAGCGTTCGCTACCTAGCCGATGAAACGCAAAACTGGCTGGCGAAATTGGATGAACTGCGGGATGCCGCGCGCAGTTCCCCTGAAAACGCGGAATTGGCAAAACTGTTGTCGGATTTGCGTTCCTTGCTGGATGTCGCCGGACAAAAAGCGCTCGCGCGCGTGAACGAATTGGAAGATTTGGCGCAGCGCTGCGATGAATTGGCGCGCATGGATTTCACGATTTTGTATGACACGGCGCGCGAACTTTTTTCCATCGGCTACAACGTCAGCCAGCATCGGCTCGACACGAGCTGCTACGATTTGCTGGCCTCCGAAGCGCGGCTGGCGAGTTACGTCGCCATCGCCTTGGGACAGGTCGAGCAAAATCATTGGTTCCGGCTGGGACGTTCGCTCACTTCGGCGGGCGGCAAGCCGACGCTGATTTCCTGGAGCGGTTCGATGTTCGAATATCTCATGCCAATGCTCGTGATGCCGACTTACGAAAACACGTTGCTGGACCTTTCCTGCAAATCCGCCGTGGCGCGGCAAATTCAATACGGCAAACAAATCAAAGTTCCGTGGGGCATTTCGGAATCGGGTTACAACTTGCGGGATGCCGATGCGAATTATCAATATCGCGCTTTTGGCGTACCGGGCTTGGGTTTCAAACGCGGCCTCGCTCACGACGTAGTAATTGCTCCTTACGCGACGGTCATGGCGTTGATGGTCGCACCGGAAGAATCCTGCAAAAATCTTCAGGAGCTTCGTCATGAAAAAGCCGGGGGCAAGTTCGGTCTTTACGAAGCGCTGGATTACACCGCTTCGCGCGTGCCGAACGGCCAGACCCACGCCATCGTCCGCTCTTTCATGGCGCATCATCAAGGCATGAGTTTGCTTTCGCTCGCATACACTTTGCTGGATCGGCCCATGCAACGGCGGTTCAACGACAATCCACTTTTTAAATCCGCCGAACTGCTTTTGCACGAGCGCGTGCCGCGCGAAATATCCGTGCTTTATCCCCACGAACTCGAAGCCAGCCGCGAGCGCGAATCGGTGCCCGTGATCGAGGCCACAATGCGCGTGTTCACCGATCCAAACGTCGGACCGCCGGAAGTTCATTTGCTTTCCAATGGCCGTTATCATGTGATGGTCACAAACACCGGCGGCGGCTACAGCCGCTGGAACGACACCTCGATGACACGCTGGCGCGAAGATGCCACGCGCGATTGCTGGGGAACATTTTTCTATCTGCGCGATATGGACAGCGGCGTGTTCTGGTCGCCCACGCACCAACCCACTTTGGAAACCAAGTCCGGTTACGAGGCCATCTTCAGTCAGGGCCGCGCAGAATTTCGCTCGCGCCTGCATGAAATTGACACGCACACCGAGATCGCGGTTTCGCCGGAGAACGACGTGGAAGTCCGTCGCATCACGCTCACCAATCATTCCAACGAAGCGCGCAGCATTGAAGTGACCAGCTACGCGGAAATTGTTTTGAACACGGCTGCGGCGGATCTCGCCCATCCGGCATTCAGCAATCTTTTTATCCAAACTCAAATTGTTCCGCAACAAAACGCCATTCTCTGTTCGCGTCGTCCCCGCGCATCGCACGAAAAATTGCCGTGGATTGGTCACTTGCTGCTGGTTCACGGCAACGAGGTTGGCACGGTTTCATTTGAAACCGACCGCGCGCAATTCATTGGTCGTGGCGGAAATCTGGTTTCGCCCGCCGCGTTGAAAAATTCTTCACTGCTGTCGAATAGCGAAGGCTCGGTGCTTGATCCGATTGCGTCCATCCGCCGCACGCTCCGGCTCGAACCGAAGGAGAGCGCCACGGTCACTTTGGTTTCCGGCATCGCGCCGACGCGCGAAGAAATTCTCGGCCTAATTGAAAAATATCAGGATCAAACCATCGCCGACCGTTGTTTTGAACTGGCCTGGACTCATGGCTTGATCATGTTGCGCCATTTGAATACGACCGAGATTGAAGCGCAATTTTACAGCCGGCTCGCCGGCGCGTTGCTTTACAATCAGCCCGCGCGTCGCGCGATTCCCAGCGTCCTCGCGCGCAACCAGCGCGGCCAGCGCAATCTCTGGAGCTTTGGCATTTCCGGCGATCTGCCGATTTTGTTGTTGTATGCCACAAACGTTGACCGCGTGGATCTGGTGCGGCAAATCGTGCAGGCGCACGCTTACTGGCGCTTGAAAGGCCTGGCCGTGGACCTTGTGATTTTGAATGAGGACGACTCGATTTATCGCCAGGCGTTGCACGACCAGATTCTAAACCTTGTGGCGGCTAATAATGCGACGCAGTTGATTGACAAGCCCGGCGGCATTTTTTTGCGGCGCGTGGATCAATTTTCACCTGAAGATAAAATCCTTTTGGAAGCGGCGGCGCGGATTGTTTTGCACGATGACAAGGGAACGTTGCTGGAACAATTGTCGCGCCGCGCGCGGCCCGAACCACTGCCGCCTTCATTGCGAATCCGCTCGCGGGCTGAAGTCGAATCAGCAATCGAATTGCCGGAGCGCGACCTGGTTTTCTTCAACGGCCTCGGCGGTTTTACGCCCGATGGACGCGAATACGTCGTCACGCTTCTGCGCGGCGCCGCCACGCCTGCGCCGTGGGTCAATGTGCTGGCTAACCCGAATTTCGGCACGCTTATTTCTGAAAGTGGCGGCAGCTACTCGTGGAGTGAGAATTGTCACGAGTTCCGTTTGACGCCGTGGAACAACGACGCCGTGACGGACGCCAGCGGCGAGGCGTTTTACATCCGCGACGAACAAACCGGACAATTTTGGTCGCCGACGCCGCTGCCCGCGCGCGGCGAGTCGCCGTATGTCGTGCGGCACGGTTTTGGCTACAGCGTTTTTGAACACACACAGTGTGGCATTTCATCCGAGCTGTGGATTTATGTTTCCATCAACGAGCCGGTGAAATTTGCCGTTTTAAAAATAAAAAACAATTCGGATCGGCGCCGGCGTTTGTCCCTGACGGGTTATTGGGAGTGGGTTTTAGGCGAGCAGCGGCAGAAAAGCGCGATGCATATCGCCACGGAAATTGATCCGCTAACCAGCGCGCTGTTCGCTCGTAATCCATACAACACCGACTTTGAAGGGCGCGTGGAGTTTGTGGCCAGCAGCGAACTCGCGCGTTCCTACACTGCCGACCGCGCGGAATTTTTGGGACGCAACGGAACGCTCGCGCAACCTGCCGCGCTTCGGCGCACGCGCCTTTCTGGAAAAACCGGCGTCGGCCTCGATCCTTGCGCTGCCTTGCAAGTGCAAATGGAGATGGAGCCGGGGCAGGAACGCGAAATCGCCTTCATTCTCGGCGCGGGACAAAATGTGGATCACACGCGCGATCTGGCGCGGCGATTTCAAAATCTTCGGGCCTGCCGCGAAGAACTGGAAAAAGTCTGGGCTTACTGGGGACACACGTTGAGTGCCGTCCGCGTGGAAACACCCGAACCTGCGCTGAATCTTCTCGCCAATGGCTGGCTGCTTTACCAAGCGATTTCCTGCCGGTTGTGGGCGCGCACGGGTTTTTATCAATCCGGCGGCGCATTTGGTTTTCGCGACCAGCTTCAGGATTCGATGGCGCTGGTTCACGCCCGCCCGGAGTTGTTGCGCGAACAATTGCTCCGCGCCGCCGCGCATCAGTTTCGCGAAGGTGACGTGCAACATTGGTGGCATCCGCCGCTAGGTCGCGGCGTGCGCACGCATTTTTCCGACGATTATTTGTGGCTGGCTTGCGCGACCTGCCGTTACGTCCAAACCACGGGGGACACCGGCGTGCTGGATGAAAATATTTTTTTTCTGGAAGGTCGCGCGGTCAAGCCCGATGAAGAAGCGTATTACGATTTGCCAGACCGCTCCGCCGAGTCCGGCACGCTTTATGAACATTGCGTGCGCGCGATCAAAAACGGTTTGAAATTTGGCGAACACGGCTTGCCGCTCATGGGCTGCGGCGATTGGAACGACGGCATGAACTTGGTCGGCGAAAAAGGAAAAGGCGAAAGTGTCTGGCTGGCATTTTTTCTTTGCGATGTTCTGAAAAATTTTTCGATTCTGGCTGCCCAACGTGGCGACAAAGTTTTTGCGCAGCAGTGCGAAGAACGGGCAAAAACATTATGCGAAAACATCGAAAAAAATGCGTGGGACGGCCAATGGTATCGTCGCGCTTATTTCGACAACGGCGAACCGCTCGGCTCGTCTTCCAATCCTGAATGCCAGATTGATTCCCTGCCGCAAAGTTGGTCAGTCATCTCCGGCGCGGGCGGCCAGGATCGCGTCCGCACCGCGCTGGATGCCGTCGCCCACCGGCTGGTGCGGCGCGAAAGTAAATTGATTCAATTATTCGACCCGCCCTTCGACAAATCACCAATGGAACCCGGCTACATCAAGGGTTACGTTCCCGGTGTGCGCGAAAACGGCGGCCAATACACGCACGCGGCCATCTGGACGGTAATGGCCTTTGCGCTAGCCGGTGAAACCGCGCGCGCGTGGGAATTGTTCAAGTTCATTAATCCGGTTTTGCACACAAGCACGCCGGAAGAAATCGCACGTTTCAAAACTGAACCGTATGTCATGGCGGCGGATGTTTACAGCGTGCCGCCAAATGTCGGAAGAGGCGGGTGGAGTTGGTATACCGGGTCTGCCGGATGGATGTATCGCTTGATTCTGGAAACACTTTTGGGCGTGGAGCTGGCCGTGGACGAATTGCGTTTCACGCCCAGAGTTCCGCTGGACTGGAAATTTTTCAAACTCGACTATCGCCATCGCGAAACCGTCTATCACATCACCTGCATCAATGCATCAGGCGCATGGAAAGTTCCGCCAAAAATCCTGCTTGATGGAGTCGAACAATCGGGTGCTGTGCTGAAACTCGCGGATGATCGTCGCGAACACTTCGTGGAAGTAAAGTTTCAATTGTGAGTCTCAAGCCAACAGCAGGTGTGCAACCGAAAGTGTTGTGAAATAGGAGCCGTCAATGGAGGCGATCATATCGTCTATTCCTTGCCTGGATGCAATCCAAACTGAATTAATTTCTCGCGCAGTGTCAGTCGTGAAATGCCGAGCCAACGCGCGGCCTTGGACTGGTTGCCGTGAGCTATTTCGATGGCGCGACTGATGATGGTGCGTTCGGCAGTTTCGTGCAAACGCGCATGAGCATCCGCCAGTTCACCACGTTGCGCCGCCGCCAGCAATTCGTCCGCATATGACTGAAGGGATTTTTCCGCGGAAGGCGCCGGTAGATTTATTTTGGCCAGTGCCGCGCGGACGTGTTCGATGCTGATAGTATAACTCTGCGCCTGCAACAGCATCTTGCGTGTGACATTTTCCAGTTCGCGCACGTTGCCGGGCCAGGATTGGATTTGCAGAAATTCAACCGCGTCCGAGTGGATGGTCGGATTGTTCACGCCGAACTCGGTGGCGTATTTACGCAAAAAGAATTGGATTAAATCCGGTATGTCTTCCTTGCGCTCGCGGAGCGGCGGCAGGTTGAGCACCACCACGCTGATACGATAGTAAAGGTCTTCACGAAATTGATTCTGTTTTATGGCCGCCTCCAGATCGCGGTGCGTGGCGGCGATGACGCGCACATCCACGGGAATGGTTTCCTTGCCGCCGAGACGTTGCAGATTTTTTTCCTGCAACACGCGCATCAATTTAACCTGCGTTATTGGCGTCATGTCGCCAATCTCGTCGAGAAAAATTGTTCCGCCATCCGCCTGTTCAAATCGGCCGATGCGCCGCGATTCCGCGCCGGTGAATGCGCCGCGTTCGTGGCCGAACAATTCGCTTTCCAGCAATGTTTCCGGGATGGCCGCGCAATTGATGGCGACAAACGGCGCATTGATGCGGTCGCTATGCTGGTAGATGGCACGGGCGATAAGCTCCTTCCCGGTGCCGGTCTCGCCGCGAATCAAAACACTGACGGGCTTGGCGGCGATGCGTCCGATTTCCTTGTAGATAGACTGCATGACGCGACTGTTACCGACGATGGCGTGATGTGCGTGTCTTGCCGTGCCGATCTCCACCGGCTCGGACATGAGCCGGCTCGCAGCGACGGCCTGCTCGACGAGTAGCAACAGTTCCGGTATTTCAAAGGGCTTGAGCAGATAATCGTAAGCACCCGATTGGGTCGCCTCAATAGCCGTTTCCGTCGTGCCGTGTGCCGTCATCATCAAAATCGGCAGCCGCGGCCGCGAGGCATGCAGTTCGCGCACGAGTTCCAATCCGCTCAGCCCCGGCAGTTTCAAATCCGTGACGACGACATCGAATGAACCGTCTTTCGCGCGGGCCAGACCGGCGTCGCCGGTTTGCTCGACCGTCACTTCATAACCTTCATCGGCCAGCACACGGCGCAAAGTGGTCACAATGGCGGAATCGTCCTCGACGAGCAGAATTTTTGCGGGTGAATTCATGGTTTGTGCAAGGGAAGAATAATTCCGAAAGTGGTGCCGAAGCCGGGCTGGGTTTGATACTGAAGTGCGCCCTGATGTTTTTCAACAATACGCGCCGCGATTGGCAGGCCGAGGCCGGTTCCAAAATCTTTCGTCGTGAAAAACGGATCGAACAATCGCTTTTCATCCTCCGGTGGAATCCCTTTGCCCGTGTCAGTGACTTCCAAAATCACAACGTCCATCTGCCGGTCATCAAGCCATTTTTCATCGCGCCGCGCGCGCAAGGTTACGGTTCCACTTTCTTCGATGCTGTCGGCGGCATTCTGGACCAGGTTGATTAAAACCTGCTTGATCTGCTGCGGATCCACGCGGATTTGTGCCTGCTCGCCTTCAGCCAGCACCAATTTAATCTTTGATTTTTCAAGTTCAAGTTTCATCAATTTTTGCGCATCGCGCAAAGGCTGTTCTGCGGAAATAACGGTGAATTGCGGATCGGACGGACGCGCAAATTGCAAAAAATCCTTGACGATGCGCTCGAGCCGGTCAATTTCGCCGCCGATGAGTTCGGCATCGGCAAATGCCGGCGTGCCGCGCGTCAGGTGTTTTTGTTGCAGGTATAGCCAGGCCTTGATGGCGGTGAGCGGATTGCGGATTTCGTGCGCGACACCGGCAGCCAGCATGCCGAGCGAGGCGAGCTTCTCCTGCCGTTCCACCAGCTGCCGGCTTTCCACCAACTGCACCCGCAAAGGCGCAATCAATTCGCGATAGACCACGATTGCCAGCCAGAAACCGACGATGAATAACAACGCCAGCGAGACGAGCAATCCATACCGCAGGATATTGAGCGACCTGGTGATCTGCGACTGGAACAAATCAATGGATTGCTGGTGTGCCTCCGACAATTGGATGCCGAGGTCGAGGATGCGCTTTGATTGTTTTTCCAGATCGGTGAATTCGACAACGCGGGTGATGGACTGATGGGTGGCGTAAATCTTGGTATTGATCGCCGTCGCCGCGGCGAGATAGTCACTGTAAGCCAGGTTGATCTGGTCGAGAAACGGACGCTCTTTTTGCAAAGACAAAATCGGCTGCTGCTCGTTAATCCAGTGGCCGAGTTCCGTGCTGGCCACATAAAAATTCGTCCAGTCGGCGGAATCGCGATAAGCCGCGTAACGCAGGATCATATTATTCAAACTAAGGATGGACTGCTGCAAATGGTCTGCGATCTGAAAACTTTTCCATTGTTCGGCGGAGAGCTGTCCGTGCAACTCGCCCGTCCGCCGCCATGAGGCGTGCGCCGTCCAGCCGATCAGCGCCAGCAACAACATGACCGTCGCAAAAAAAATGATAAGTCTGATAATGACACCTGGATTCATAGCAATATTTCCAGCCCGGCTGGCTTCCAAGAACGGGCGCACTATACTCAATCCTCGAAAAAGTCTCCAAAAAATTTGCCCCGGCAGTGGTCAGCCGCTTACCAACAACTCAATGAGATTTACCACTCGCAAGACATAATGCGCCTTTCAAGTGCGGAAATTCGATGGGAAATTGGAAGAAACCGCGTTTTCAACATTGGCACGCTTTGCGCTTAAGTTCGCTTCAGAGAACGAATTTGCTAATCGCAGCCAGGTTTCCGGAATAAAGAAAATTAACACATGGTTAAAGGCACATTTATTCACTTTTATGAGTGAAATTGAAATATCAGCGCCTGTCATGAAACGAAGGCCATGATACCCGCAAGACGTAATATCCTGCTGATTGACGACGATCCCGCTATCAGACAGATTCTGCTTCATATTCTGGAAGAAGAAAACTACTTCGTATTGGCGGTAGCCAATGGCGTCGAGGTGTTTACGACCGCCGAAACGACAAAGTTTGATCTTGTGCTGCTGGATATGAACATGCCCGTCAAGGACGGTTGGGAAACATTTGAACAACTTTCATCAAAAAATCCACTGTTGCCGATTATTCTGATCACCGCCTATCCCCACCTGTTTTCCTCCGCATTGGCTTCAGGCGCCAGCGCATTGCTGGAAAAACCGCTCGATTTTGTGCAGCTTTTTTACACGATTCGGAATCTTTTGGAAACAAACGGCCGACGCGTGCCCGACAAACTTCACGGGGCGGCATTCGACATTTCGTCGCAACCCGCCGAAAACGACCGGCAGACTGCAAAGAGAAGAAACCAGATTGAAGGCCGCTAACATGAACAACGCGTTATACCGCGGCTGGGTCATGCTCCACTAGAACCGGAAACCTTCACATTTCGGTTTCTTTGAGCGCAAGGTTTCCGCGTGTTTTGTCCCAACGGGATAATGTAAAAATAGCCCGGCGTTTCAACGCCGGGAAAAACGCCCCGCAACATAAGTCCCGCAAGGGCCGCTGAACGGACGCCGCATTGTTTCCACCGTTGCCAATGATTTTGTTTCGAAAACTTCAACCGTCCCTTCGGGACTTGCAATTATTTCACGACTGACCTGGCGTTAAAACGCCGGGCTATTGTCAGATGTTCCTTCGTAAAGGGATCAGTCCTGAGTATTTACACAAATCGGGCTATGGGTTAGGATTTTGCCCGGTCGAGGCCATTGCGGATTAAAAGTTGAACCGGACCAACAAAATGAGTTCAAGCTTGATTAAAATACTTGGGACTGAACCCTTTATGACCCCTTTACGAGCAAGCGCAATTAAAATTCTCGGCAAACATTGCAACTTCGTGAAAATTCCTCGGCTCGTATCCGAACACAGATTGAACACCGTCAGTTTGCCGGAAACGGTGCGGTGGAAGACGGCGCAGGGATTCCGTCCACCGTTTTTGGTTCCATCAATTCCACACGCGTGCCGTCGGGGTCGTAAAGGTTCATCTGACGTTTGCGGTTGACGCCGGTCTGGATTTGCAGCGGATGCGAATAATCTGTGAAAGCGGGACGGGCTTCGAGTGAAGCTTTGGCTTCTTCAACGTCTGTAACTTCCAGGCTCATGTGATGCGCCCCGCCCCGTTTGTCGGGCGGCGGCAATTCCTTGTAAAGCATCAACTCCACATAATCGCCGCCGTCGGGAACTTTCAGGTTGACCCAGCTCAACTGGTTCGTATTGTGCGAGCCGCGCCACGTTTCCTGAAAACCGAGGAGGCCGTGATAAAATTTCAGCGACGTGGTGAGATTCGTGACGATGATGCCGACATGTTTCAGGTGCGTGGAAATCCGCGCGTCGCTCATGAATTTGCCTTTTTCGCGCACCGTCCAGCCGTCCGGCATATATTGCACGATTTCCACCGTATGACCGTCTGGATCGTGGATGTTGAAATTCAGATTGCCGATGCGGCCTTTGGGCGTTGTCTCCGGCACTTTGACGCCGCGCGACGCAAGATAAACGCGCATCGCTTCCGCGTCATCCGTCTCGATGGCGATGTGGTTCAAGCGGTCGCTGTTAGTTTGCGTTTCGGGAAATAATTCGATGGACTGCCGGTCGTTGATCTTGATGAACGTGAGGTGAACGGTGCCGTTGGTGTAGAAAAGCGAATATGGTTCGCCGTAGCCGAGAAAATCCTTGTAGAACGCGCGCGATTTTTCTAGGTCATGAACGTTCAGTGCGATGTGCGACAGGCCGGTGATGTGCGGACGCTGCGGTTCGTCCGCCGCAAACAACGGCAGCATTGCGGCAAGAACGAGCGCAAAGGTGAATTTGGTTTTCATGTGATTTACAAATCATTCATGGTTGAAATCGGTCGTCATTGCAAGCATCTTGAATGCGTGAATCATCTGGCCAAAGCCCGCGAAGTGTTCGACATCGAACTGGCCGTGTAACCGCGAGAAAAGATTGAAAAGGGTTGTTTTTTGTTGCCGGCAGCCGGGCTGCAGTAGGGTGGCAGCGTCACTGCAGTTGCCCGGCCAGCGGGTATTTAGAGTTCAAATCTGACTGGCGTTCTGAACAGCCGCAAGATTGCCCAAATGTTGCCAGAACCACGCCTTGTAAGCGTCTCCACCCACGGGGCCGATGAGACGGGCAATCACAAAGGGGGTCAGTCCTGAGTATCTACACAAGTCCAGCTGTGGGTTAGGATTTTACCCGGTCGAGGCCATTGCGGATTAAAAGTTGAATCGGACGAACAAAATGAGTTCAAACTCCAATAAAATACTTGGGACTGACCCCTTTACGACCAAAGCGGTGTTGCCATTCTCCAAGACGTAGGAGACGATCTTTCCGAACCGCACGCCGCTTCCGTTGCAGAGACGGAAATTGACGCTAATAAATTTCCCACGCACAATTGGCACATGGTCAAGAAAGTCGTCGATGTATAAAGCATCGTCGGATTCGGGAAAATAACTTCTCAAGTAATGTCTGATGTCATTAAAAAGGCTCTAGCCGCTAAACGTGAATCAAAGCACGTTGAATTCAAACAAGGCTTCGACCCGAATTCAGGCCGTGGATGGTGCGAATTAATCAAAGACCTCGCGGCAATCGCCAATTCAGGTGGTGGGATTATTGTATTCGGACTAGACAATCTTGGTGTGCCGACTGGCGAATCCGTTGAAGCGATTATTTCTATTGACCCCGCAGATATTGCAAATAAAATTTCAAAATATACAGGGCTGGTTGATTTTGAATTCGAAATCAGAACTTTACAAAAGAGGGGCAATAAGCTCGTTGCTTTCGTTATTCATCCAGTATCGATTCCCTTGGTCTTTGAGAAACCGGGAACATACGACATTGGCGGCGGCGAACAGCGCACTGCATTCAGCGTTGGGACAGTCTACTTCCGGCATGGCGCAAAGAGTGAGCCTGGAACTAGCGATGACATAAGACGAGTGATTGAGAGACAATTGGAATACATTAGAAAGTCATGGGTTAAAGGAGTTAAGAAAGTAGTTCAAGCTCCTGCGGGTTCACAAATCGTGACAGTGCAATCTGCGAGCCGTAATGCGCGCCCACTCTTGGCAACGCAAGTGCGAGTGGTTAATGATCCGAATGCGATCGCTGTGCGACTGACGCGCGATTCAGCGCTCGCTTCTGGGTCATTTGTTCACGAGGAGGTGTCGGATGCCCTTTTTGAGGAAGTAAATAATATCATTGATGCAAACCGAATTCTTGCGAAGGGACAAAAGGATTTTTTCTTCGGACAAAGGGTTTACTACCGAATATATGCTGAGCGTCGTCACGTCCGCCAATCAGAGGAATCTCTTGCTCTCCTACTTTGCAATGGCATCGTTGATTTCTATGCTCCAGCGTTTTATTGGGCAACAGCCTTACCCGACAAATTCATCGCGCAAATACTTGCAGAGTTATTTTTGTATCCAACCAATCGTCATGGTCACAACTTGATGCGCATTGGCTTGCTGCTCGGAGAAGATTTTTGCAAATGGCTCTTAACAAAATGGCAGGCACGTTGGAAAGACCACCCGCAACCACCATCGTTTTACTGGACACTCAAACAGATGATGAAACAGATGAAAGACAAGAATGCATTGTTACTGGCTGGCAGGGTTTCGCCGACAAGAAATATTGAAATCGAAGGAGAAAAACCGATGATTGTAAAAGATATGCTTGAGAAGCCAGATCAAGCTGCAAATCTTGTATCGAAAGCGTGCATGAAAGTTTTTCAGGGAGATAAAGATTATACATCGACAGCGCGCGACCTCGATTATCTCGCTTATGGCTCGGAAATTCAGAAACGGGCATCCGCGATATCCTAAGCGGTCATAAAAATTGTTGGAGATCGCAAAGCAGGGGATATTGTCGAATCAAAAGAAACTGAAGAATGAAAAATGCGCTGCTATATGCCCCAATGCCCGCGCCACCCTCACAGTCGCTTGACCAATAACTTGACTTACACTTGACTTATGGTTCTCATCGAGGAAGAGCGTCGGAGGTAAGGGCAACTTCCACGTTACCCCAGATTTTAGTTTGGGACACGGTGGAACGTGTCCTTACCAAGGTACCTGTGCATTTTTTCAGGCCGGCAATGTGAAATGAAAACACGAGCCACCCTCCAAACGCGGTTCATATCCGCAACCGCCACCATGCAGTTCCACCAGCCGTTGGACAATGGGTAAACCCAATCCCTGCGCGGCATCCGGCTCATGCAATGAATGAAATGGCTGAAATAATTTATCGCGTTTTTCCGCTGGAACACCGCCTCCATTGTCACAAACCCAAAAACAAAATCCTCCCTTATCCTCCCGCCAGCCGAGTTCAATCCGGTCGTTCCCATAGTGGAGGGCATTGGCCAGTAAATTCCACCATATGACTTCCAGCCAGCTGGAAATCCCATTTATATCCGGCCATGAAGGTGGTTCGGATACCGTGACGTGTTTTCTAAGTATTTTGCCTTCCAAACGCTGCAATACCCTGAAAACAACCTCGTCCATCTTCATGCGTCTCTTGGAAATTGGATTCGCCGATGCTTTCAAAATAAAACTCACGCGCTCGATGAGTCTGGCCATGCCATCCGCCGAATCCAAAATGGGAACCATCAGCGACGCAGATGACGGGTTGTTCCCTGCAAGAACTTCCTTCAACATTTCACTCGTGGCAATGATGCCGCCCAATGGCGTTCGCAAATCATGACTGATGCGCCTGGCGATGGTCAGCAAATCGCCGCGCAACAGCGCGTTTTCCCGTAAGAGCTGATCCTGCCCGACATTGCAGGAGGTCGCATCCGTATTAATCTCATCTTTCATTCCAAACCGATTTTTTTGCGTTTGCGGTAGAGGGTGGCTTGATCAATGCCAAGCACTTCCGCGGCTTCCGTCAGGCTGGGGGTGCGTTCCAGAACTTTTCGCAAATGTGCTTCTTCAAGTTTTTCCAATGAAATCAGCGAGCCGACTTGCGACGAATTATCCCCGGCAGTGGTTGTCAGCGTGCTTTGGCCACGCAGTTCGGCGGGAAAATCCCCGGGGAACAGTTTTTCGTGTTTGGCCAGGATGACAGCGCGTTCGATGGCGTTTCGTAATTCGCGCAGGTTGCCCGGCCAGACATAAGCGCGGATGCAGGCGACGACTTCGGGTGAAAGTCCTTCAAGTTTGCGACCGCATTGTCCGGCGAAAAACTTTTCGTAATGCTCGGCGAAGCGGATCAAGTCTTCGTTGCGCGAACGCAGCGGAGGCATTTCCACTGCGATGACGTTGAGCCGGAAATAAAGGTCTTCGCGGAACAAACCCTCGGCCACGCGCTTTTTCAGATCGCGATTGGTCGCGGCGATGACGCGCAGATTGGCCTGCCGCGTGATATTTTCACCGAGCCGTTCGTATTCGCGCTCCTGCAGCAGGCGCAAAAGTTTCGGCTGGATTTCCATCGGCAGATCGCCGATTTCATCGAGAAAAAGCGTTCCACCTTCGGCGGCCCTGACTTTGCCCCAATGGTCTTTGATCGCGCCGGTGAACGAACCCCGAACGTGGCCAAAGAGTTCGCTTTCGAGCAATTCCTTGGAAAGGCTCGGGCAACTGACGGTGACGAACGGCTTGTCGGCCAGATGGCTTCGTTCGTGAACGGCGCGTGCGGCGACACTTTTGCCCGTGCCGCTTTCCCCGAAAATGAGAATTGAAGCGGGCGTTTTGGCGGCACGCAGCAAAATGTCCATCGCCTCGCGCATGACAGGGGTGGTGAAATCAAAAATCGGCTCGAGGTTTTGCGACCTGCTGCTCCAGCCGCTCGATGCGCTGGCTCATTTGCTTGAGCCGCTGCAGGCGTGAGAGCACGGTCGTGAATTGCTCGCGCTGAAATGGTTTTTCGAGAAAGTCCACCGCGCCGCGCCGCATGGCTTCAACGGCGACTTTTATGTTGCCTTGCGCCGTGAACATGACGACCGGAGTTTGCGGTCGCCGATTTTGAATTTCCGTCAGCACTTCCAGGCCGTTTTCGCTTCCCAGATTCAGATCCAAAAGCACGGCGTCGAACTTGTCATCCTTGAGCCAGGTCAGGCCGAGCTGGCCGGAGTCAACGCCTTCCGCGTAGTGCCCGGCTTCTTCAATCAAAAAGCAGGTCGCGTCGCGAAATGTTTTGTCGTCGTCAATGACTAGAAAATCCATAAATAGTTTTATTTTTTTGAAGCCGGTCGCGGCAGGCAGATCGTAAAGGTCGCGCCCTGCCCCGGATTGCTTTCACATGATAATTCACCGTTCATCGCCTGCACCAGTTTGCGCACGATGCTCAAGCCCAAGCCGGTGGAGGGCTCGCCGCCGGTCGGGCGCGCCGAAAGTCTTCCGTAGCGCCTGAACATCCGGGTCTTGTCTTCCGCGGTGAAACCCGGACCTTCATCGCGAACCAGACATTCGACGCGATTACCTCCGGTCTGGCGGATCTCCACAAAAATTATTTTGCCGGGCGGCGAAAATTTTACCGCGTTCGAGAGCAGATTATCCAGTGCTTGTTCGAGCGCCAAGGCATCCGCGGGCACAATGACTGCCCCGTCTGGAAAATCCGTTTGGATTTCCAACTGCTTGCGTTGTGCCGTCTCCTGATATTGCTGAACCACCGTGGCGGCGATGCCCACAAGATTAACCGCGCTCAATTTGGGGGTGAAAACGTTATCCGCCGAGGCGTTGGCTAGAAATTCCTTCAAAAAAGAGAGCAATTGGGCGCCGGAACGCAAAATGTTTTCCGACAATCGTGTGAGGCGCTCGTCGTGGAAATGTTCGATGCGATTGCGCAGCAATTCGGCGCTCATGTTCATGCCGCCGAGATGGTTTTTCAGATCGTGCGCGAGAATGCCGAGCAATTCATCCTTGTCTTCCGCCAGTTGCCTGAGCTGGTCGCGCGCTGTTTTCAACGCCAGTTGCGTCCGCACACGCGAAATGAGTTCCGCCTGGTTGAACGGTTTGGTGATGTAGTCCACACCACCGGAATCCAGCGCGCGGACAATGAGGTCCTTGTCATCCGCGGCGGAAAGAAAAATGACCGGGATGTCTCTCCAATCAGGATTTTCCTTCAGTTGCAGGCAGACTTCGCAACCGCTCATTCCGGGCATCAGCAAATCCAGCAGGATCAAATCAGGCATCCGCAACGCAACGCGCTTCAAGGCGGTCGCGCCGTCCGAGGCGGGAATAATTTCGCAGCCCAAATTGCCAAGAACCGCGCCGACAATCTGGATATTAGCAGGCTGGTCATCCACGACGAGAATCCGCGCCGACCCAATTTCATTGGGTAACGCAGGAACCGGCGCAGCGTGGTTTTGTTCCGCCGGCGGGACCATTTGTGCATTTGTGTTCATGCCTGTGTGTCCCGGTCAAGTTGTTCGACCAACGCGGCGAACTCACCGAGGTGTTTTTCCAAATCCGTCACGGCATAATTCTCCGTGTCATTGAGCAGCTTTTGCGCGTAGCGAACCAGCGGTTCGCTTTGCCAGCGTTGTCCCAAACCTTCCAACCCTTGCGCAAAATCCCTGCTCTCATTGATGGCCACGCTGTCGCGGATGGCCGGCCACGGCTCGATAATCAACCGGCGCAGTTGGGAAATGAGTTCCTTCGGCGCCGGAACAAAAGTTTCGGGCGCAACTTTTGCCTCGTTTGAGCCGTTTGCTTCCTTTGGCGATTCAACTTTGGGATGTCGCGGTAAAAAATCCGCCAGTTCATCGAACAATTCGCGTTTGGAAAACGGTTTGCGCACATAACCGCTGAACCGTTCTTTCAGGGAATTTTCCTGATTCAACAAACTGGAGGCGGTCACGGCGATGACGGGCAAAAATTCCAAACCGGGAGTTTCACGGATTTGCGCCAATGCCTCCCCGCCGTCCATTCCGGGCATCCGGACATCGAGCAGAAGAATATCCGGCTTAAGCTCGCGGGCTTTGGCCACGGCTTCTTCGCCGCTCGAACCGAAAACCAGACGATGATGTGAACCGGCAAACATTCCATCAATCAACCGGCAGTTGGTTTCATTGTCATCCACCACCAACAAAGTGGCCGGACGCAATTCGTTAAAATTCACTTCCGCAGTCAAAGATGATTTTTCAGAAGCCGGCAGTCGCGCGGAAATTGGCACATTGGAAAATCGCAAATGAAAAGCCGAACCCTGCCCCGGCACACTCGCCACGGTCCCGGTTCCGCCCATGATTTCGCAAAGCCGCTTGACGATGGAAAGCCCCAGACCCGTGCCTTGTTTTTCTTTTTCACGATGCGCGCCCGCCTGCATAAACGGTTTGAAAATTACGTCCAGTTTGGACTTGGGGATGCCAACGCCGGTATCCTGCACCTCGATGACGAGCGTGACGTGACTGCCGGCCGGCTCCTTTTCCCAGGAGACCCGCACTTCCACGCCGCCTTTGTCAGTGAACTTGACCGCGTTGCCGACCAAATTGATCAAAATCTGGCGCAGCCGGATGCGGTCCAGCAGCAGGGCGTGCGGCAGATTTTCGACGACATGACATTCCAGCCTGAGTTCTTTTTTCATCGCCGGTTCGGAAAACAGCGTCCGTATGAAATCACATATTTCACGCAAGTCGGTTGGTTCGGGGTGTAATTCCATCACGCCCGCTTCGATTTTTGACATATCAAGAATATCGTTGATGAGCAGAAGCAGCGAGTCGGCGCTGGAGCGGATGGATTGCAGGTATTGCCTGTGTTTCGGCTCGCGCAAATCAGCGTGAAGCAATTCACTGAAACCAAGAATGGCGTTCATCGGCGTGCGAATCTCGTGGCTCATGTTGGCAAGGAAGATGGTTTTTTCCTGGTTGCTGTGCTCGGCTCGAAGCCTGGCCTCCGTCAACTCGCGCTCGTGTTCTTGATGTTTTACAGCAACGTAGGACAGCCACAACGCGAGCAGTCCCGCGCCGATTCCGAAGGCTCCTGCGACGAGTGTGACCAGGTTTGCATGAAACAAGCGGTTGAAAACCTCCCGGCGGGTGGCTGATTCCCTGCTTCGATAAACCCCGTCCAGCCTCGTAATCTGCGAGCGCAAGTCGTCCATCATTATTTTGAACCGGCCCGTGGAAACCATCGCCACGGCCTTGTCGAAACTTTTTTCGCGGAGGTCAATGACTTGATGCTGCCAACTGATGCTGGCTTCGGCATCCGCGCGCAACTTCGTGATGCTCTCCAGCATTGAGGGATCGTCGTGAACCAAAAGCACCAGGGAATCAAATTGTGCGGGCAGATTCGTTTCGGCCTCGTTGAACGGTTCAAGAAATTTTTTATCGCCGGTGATGACGTAACCGCGCTCCCCGGTTTCCAAATTCAGCAGCGATTGATAAACCTCGTGCAATTCATCCCGCGTGGCCGCCACCTGTCCGCCGTAGTTCATCCGCGCGGAAAGTTGATGCCATGAGACAAGAGCCAGCACCACGCTCCCGAGGGAGAACGTCAGCCACGCGACCACGACCAGTTTATAAAACTGTTTTTCCGCCTGTAGCTTCATGTATTCCTCCGTTTGTTGCCCTACATTACAGAGCAATACTCTAAATACCGTCCAAAAAATCTATGTGCCGGTTGATGGAGTGTCTAGTGATAAAATTTCATGCCTTGCGCCAGCGGGAACGCACCAAGCGCCACAGGGACGTTCCCGCCTTCGCGCCGTTGAGCAACGTGGAAAACCACGAAGGTTTTTCATTTTCACCTTCATCGCGATGAGAAAATGCCCGGCCAACGTCGGAAAACGCGGCCACCAATTTTGCCGCCAGCGAGGCTGTGGAAACAATTCCAACCACCTGATGATTCAGGTGTTGGATTTCGTTTTTAAAATCGCGCATTTCATTGATCAACTGCGCGCGGTTCAATTCGCTTTCCACCAGCAGCAATTGTTTTCTGCTTTCAAACGGTGTCAATTGAGATTTCTTTCCAGACATTCGCGGTCCTTTCGCAATTGATCCAGCGTGGTTGGGAGCGTCTGCCAGTCGCGTTGCAACCGGGTTAAGCGCCCGTAAAGACACACGGCGGCGATAGTGTAAAGCGCAGTCAATATCAGGAGCGCAGCAATCAAAGATTGTTGCCACAGCGCAACCACAATGACGACCGTCAGTGCGATGCCCGCCAGCAGACAAAATGCCGCCGCACCCAACACCAGCCAGATGGCGCGCAAAATCCGTTCGCGTTCTTCTTGGACTTCCACCATCAACAATTCGAGGCGATTTTCGCAAATGACGAGTGCCCGTTGCGCCAGCCGTTTCGACGCATCCGCCAGGTGTGGCACGGTGTCCGATGACGTTTCCATAACAAGCCGTCAGTTGCGACGGCTGAGGAGAAATCCAATCAGTGCGCCGACGCCCAGCGCCACGCCGATGGATTGATAAGGATAATCGCGGATGACTTGATCGGCGGCTTTCGCTCCGGCAGCCGCTTTTTCCCGGGCATTGTTCCACGTTTCTTTTCCCTTTTCAATGGCCGCGGTGAGTCGCTTGCGGGCCTCCACGACTTTTTCCTCCGCCACATGGGCCGTGGCCGCGAGCAATGCCTGCGCGTCTTCCATAAGATGCTCGCCGGCTTCTTCAGTTTGATTTGGAGTTGTGAGTTGTGTTTTCATCATGACTTTAATTTGAGATTTTTCGTTTTGCCATTGTGTTAAAGTCGTCTGCCCTGGATCAGCCGCACCAGAATCATGATAATGGCAACGACCAAAAGGATGTAAATGAAGTTGCCCATCGTGTAGCCCGAAACCAATCCGAGCAGCCACAGGATGATCAAAATCAAGGCGAGTGTGTATAGCATGGGTTTGATTTGGTTTTAGGGGCACGTTCGACGGCCAGCCACCGTGTTGGTCACAAAGACGATGGCTTCTTCGCGGACAGGCGACGGGAGAATGTTACGAGTTCTTTTCATGATCTTGATCTGCCTTTCAATATGTCGGGTTGAGCGATGAATAACTTTTACCAAAAATTTCTTTCCCGATTACCTGATTTTTTAGCTGGCAGCGTGCCGAGATAACTTATTTGTGAGTTTTATTGTAAAACCGCCATTTGCGACAATTGAACCGGGGGTTAGGCATGGTGAAACAATGCAATTTGCAAACCGACGAAGGAGTTGATTTGCAAGTTGCAAAACTTTTGAGCTTTAGCTTTTCAATGGAAAGTTCTGGCAGACACCAAATACTTGGTTTTGCTGAAAAATTATTTCTTCAATCGGTCGGCACGCCACTTGCAAAAAGAATTCGCGCTGCTGAATCACGCGGCAGAAGGAAATAAACAACCAAATCGTATGACCATTCTTACCGCCAAAGGAAACTGGAACATTGCCAAAGGCAGGTTGAAACAAAAATTTGCACGGCTCACGGATGACGATTTGCAATTCGTCGAAGGCAAGGAAGATGAATTGATTGGCCGCATACAGAAACGCACCGGACAGTCCCGGAAAGAAATCGAACGAGCCGTGGACGAATGCTGCGGTTGCATACACTAAATACTAAATGAATGCGGCAAATAAAATAACCCTTGAGTCCCGCGCATTCAAACGGCGCATGGGCGTTTCCCGCTCGATGACCGGCATAAACGTCCGGTTTGTCGCCATCGCACCATTTCAACTCCAAATCAGACATGCCATGAAAACTTCAGCCCTGATTCAAAATAAGCCCGTTATTCCGTCACTATTTCAAGTCGCCTCGCGTATCGGGGATTTTGCTCCCGCCACCACTTCAAATTCCGCGCCGTCGCCACAGACACCTTTTGTTGACTTGATGTTGCACCCGGAAAAATTGGAAGCGGCGTTAAAAATCGCCAGAATCGAGAATGATGCCTTTGACGCGGCGCGCACATTCAGCCGGGAGGGTTCCCTCAAACGCGCCATGCGCAGCGCAGTGCCTAAAAACCGCGATGGCAGCAGTGTGGGAAAACCTTCCAACCATTCATTGGTCGAACTCAAAACGATAGAATTTCATGTGCAAGCGCCATCGGCCCGGTCAGTCAAGCTGGCGGCGGATTTCACCGATTGGGAAAAATATCCCCTCGACATGGTCAAGGCCCGGGACGGTGTCTGGTTCACCAATGTTCCATTGCAGCCCGGTCAATATTCGTATCGTTTCATCGTAGATGGCCGGTGGTGTGATGATCCGCAATCCGCTCAACGTGTGCCTAATCCTTTCGGCACAGTCAACGCCGTGGTGAACGTGACTTAAATATGAAAACTCTCCAAAATTTCGACACGCTTCAAAAGATTGCGCGATTTAACGTTCAGGCAATCGGACACGTTTTTACGGTTGGTTTGGTTGTCGTCCTGCTTTTGGCGTGGGCGCTCACCGGGCCGCTTTTTCAGTTAAGTGAACGGATTGCACATGGCAGAAAATTAAAAACTGAAATCAAATGAAAAAACCAAAAGGAAAATTATGAATAAAGGAATAGGCATGGCATTGCTGGTCGTTGGTATTGCATTGATCATCTATGGTTCCAATGCGTCGAATTCGTTAAGCTCGGATGTGTCACGCACTTTCACCGGCGCGCCGACAAATAAAACCATGTGGTTGCTGCTGGGCGGTAGTGCAGCGGCGATTGTCGGCGTAGTGGTGGCATGTCGTCCTTCAAGCAAAAGCTGAATGAACCCAAGGGAGTTCATGCAAAGTGTAAAACCACTATGTGTGCTGCAATGAAAATTTTACTCCACACATAGTGCTCGACAAAACGTTTCAAATACAGGCCAATAAATAGATCTTGAAAGGAATGACTTATGAAAAAATCGGTGTTACTCAAAACAGCTTTATTAATCTTTGCCACTTCGTTCTTTGTAATAGGATGTGTTGTCTATCCAGGAACGCCAGTGGGAGCGGAAGTTGAGGTCGTTGGAGATCCTCCAGCGCCAATGGTGGAAGAAGTTTCCCCCGCTCCCGGCATTGGTTTTGTTTGGATTGGAGGTAACTGGGCATGGGAGGGTCGCTGGGTCTGGGAAAGAGGTCATTGGGACCGTCCACCACATCCGGGTGCTGTTTGGGTTCCGCACCGGTATGTTAATCGGGATGGAAGACATATATTCGTTCGGGGCGGGTGGAGATGACGCAGCCGTCTCGAATGCCGCAGGCCTTTACAAAAAATCTGGTTCCAAACATTTTTAACTTCTAAAAATAATGATTCCTGGCAGAATTTTCCATGCGCCCGAAGCATAGGTATTGTATCATTTTCAATGGTAGGGACGCTGCGCTGCGGCGTCCGGACAGCGCAGCGCGCTGTCCCTACTTCAATTGACACGTTACCGAAGCATAAATACAAATGACGCAGTAAATCGTGTCGAGTGGCGAATCATATCGGAAAATTATGGCCGCTCCAAAAATTCCCGCGCTGCAATGGCTCTGCACGGGCCGGGAAATTTTTCCGGGCATGCTGGAGGCGATTAAAGCGGCGCGGAAATCCATCCAGCTGGAAATTTATATTTATTCCGACGGCCAATTGGGGCGGCAATTTCTGGAAGCGTTGATGGCGGCGGCCCAACGCGGTGTGCGTGTGCGTGTTATGGTGGATGCTGCAGGCTCGTGGTTTTTGCCGAACGATTTTTTCAATTCGCTTGTTGCCGCCGGCGCCGGGGTGCGCCGTTTCAATCCGCTTCATCTGTGGCGGTTCGGAGTGCGCAATCATCGCAAACTGTTGATCTGCGACGAGTCCACCATTTTCATTGGCGGATTTAATATTGCCGACGAATATGATGGCGATGGAGTGACGCACGGCTGGTGCGACCTGGGCGTCCAGATTAAAAATCCAACGCTGGCCGGAGAACTTGCGGCTTCATTTGAAGAATTATTCACGCTGTCGGATTTTCACCGCAAACCACTGCTGCGATTGCGCGCCTTCAAACGCAGGCGCAAATTTCAAAAAAGAACGTCGGGGAAATTATTGTTAAGCCGTCCCGGCCGGGGCGCCAGCCCTTTTCAAATTGCGTTATATCATGATCTGGACAAAGCCCGCGACGTGCGGATTGTGAGCGCGTATTTTCTGCCGACACGGCGGCTGCGCCGGAAGTTGATGCGTGTGGTTCGCCGCGGCGGGCGCGTGCAACTGATTTTGGCCGGCAAATCCGACGTGTTGGTTTCACAATTGGCGGCCAGAAGTTTGTATCACCGCCTGTTGAAAGCAGGTGTGGAGATTTACGAATATCAGCCGCAGATTCTGCACGCCAAACTGATTCTTGCCGACGACGTTGCTTATGCCGGCTCTTCAAATCTCGACATACGCAGCCTTAGTTTGAATTACGAACTGATGTTGCGATTCGAGGATAAAACAGTCGCCACCGAAGCGCGGGAAATTTTTGAGCGCGCACTGAAGCATTCCTGGAAAATCGAATTTAAACAGTGGCAGAAAACACAAACCTTCTGGCAGCGTTGGAAAAATCACTGGGCACATTTTCTATTGGCGCGGATTGATCCATTTGTCGCTTTGCGGCAATTCAAGACGATGAAAAATGGATTGCCTGATTGATGACGTTTGCAATGCAGGCCGTGATGGCGATCTTAAAAGGGTCAGTCCTGAGTAATTTACACAAGTCGGGCTATGGGTTAGGATTTTGCCCGGTCGAGGCCATTGCGGATTAAAAGCTGAACCGGACGAACAAATTGAGTTCAGGCTTGAATAAAATACTTGGGACTGACCCCTTTATGAACATGCAACTTCGAACGATAATTGTAATCGTAAGCCTGACATTGATTGTCGGTTTCACTGGGGGTTGCACCAGCTCGACCTTGCCGCCGCAGATCACCTCAGAGCAACGTGCCTTACTTCAAAGAACACGAATTGACGTTACCATTGGTGTCGAGGACTATCAGGCTCCTATTTATTCCGAAAATCTTACCAAAACGCTTGGCCGGACCCATCTGTTTACTCGCGTGGACCGCCTGGCGAATTTCACCACGCCTCCAGATTTGGTCGCTCGCGTCGAGGAAGAAATCTACGGCACTGCTACTATTCCGGTTTGGACCGGCCTGAGCCTCGGAATCGTTCCGACAACCGTTAGTGAAATGCACGGTTACTCATTTTCCCTGAGTCGGTCAGGGACTGCCGCTCCGCGTATTCCGATTCGATTTGCATATACTGGACCGACCACTTTTGGATGGTGGGCGGTTGTCCTTAATCTATCACCGAATCGGACGATGAGAGATGTTGATAGTCACCCTCGATTTGCTGAAGCATTTGCTTGGGAGATCGCCACAAAACGAGTTGCGATAGAATCATTGAAGAATAAGTGACACCTAACCAATCACTGGAGCCATTTGAGCGATCTGGGAGATTGCGAAAAGAGATTGGTTCTGTAGTGTAGAACCGAAAGCCGAAAGGCCGAATGCGTGGGAAACGCATGAGTCCACTGGTCTAATCATGAAACGCGCAAAGCGCATTTGTCTTTTAAAAAAGCCGGTTGACGGTTCATTCGCGATTGACATTCCGAGTCCGGCGTGGCTCAGTTTTGGTCGTTAGGCCACTTAACTATCCAAGCCTATAAAAGACATGAACACACCTCAAATCAACCGGACATCGCCGAAATGGCTGAAATACAGTCTACGCTACATTGCTGTCATTGCCTTTATTGTCATACTATATGTACTGAGTTTTGGTCCGGTGAGACGTTATTGCGGCACAGTGACGTATCAAGATGCGACGCCCACGACTAATACCGTGAACGGTGCTACGATTATTCGTACTAGCCTCATTAGGATGCGATATTCGCATTTGGTTTCCGTAGTTTATCGTCCGTTGTTTTCCCTGACTTCAGATGGAAAACAAATTGGGGTTGTTGGACTTTATGGGCGTTACATTGACTGGTGTCTCCCTCAAGCCAAATCAAACATGATGGTGTGGCCTAACAAGTCGCCGGAGCCAACGGCCATCGCGCCTTGAGATTTTTGACAATGTGTGAGATATTTAAGAGTAACGATTCGGGCATAAGCCTGCCGCCAGTAACGGTAGGTTAGCTTAGATTGATTAGACATCATAGGTGTGCTCCTATGAAAATAGTAGGCAAAGACGAAAAGAACAGCTCGACACATTGGACTGCGTTTAACGTTGATACACCAATAACGAGAGAAGTTGCAGAACTGTTTCGAGAATTGTATGCACAGCGCCCGGATTCGGACGGCAGAAAAGTTGTAATCCAATATTCACTGGTTCTTATCCAAGCAGCGATGCTTCCTGACAACTTTATTGAAGTTGTTTCGCAAGTGCTTTCACAGGCTGAAAATATTATTACACAGAGAAAGCAGACTCCACCTCAAACGGAACAACTTGTAGACGCCAATGGTATGGATGTGCAAAAGCACTGCGAAAATTCAGAATCTCCTGATTCCGTAATGACGATTCAATGTTGAACGCTCCCCTGTATTCGCAGCGCCAATGATTGGGATGCCTTAAAGAGGTCAGTCCTGAGTATTTACACAAGTCCGGCTATGGGTTGGGATTTTGACATGGCGGGGCCAGAGCCGACGGACGGAAACCCGGTCATACCCGGCCAATCGGCTTGATCATGCGAAAATGAAAGTTGAACCGGATGAACAAAATGAGTTCAAACTCCAATAAAATACTTGGGACTGACCCCTTTATTTGTTCCATTGAAGTCCTAAAATAATTTCTTCGCCCATCAATTTTTCAACGACTTCATTGAGAATGTTTTCTGCAAACCATTCTCTCGTCCATCGCTCATTATTCCTAACATCAAAGACAAGGCCACTCTCTTGGTTCGGTTCGGGTTTAAATTCCCGGTCACAAACAGGAATTTCCTTCTGCTCATCTAGTGACCGAATGTGGCCACAAATAAACCCCTGCCAGTTTTTTTCATCTTTTAAATAAATTTTTATGCGAAACAACACGTGCAGGCCGTGCAAGGAAACGAGCAGAGAATGATTGCCGGCCTTGCTCGACTCGAAGTGTTCCTTCACGTTGGTTGTGGTTGTGACGCAGGCTTCAAGCTCTTTGAGCAGCAATTTGCCTTCATCGGCAAATTTCTTAATCGATTTGGCGCGTTCTTCAAAAACTGGGTTTGCCATAGTTTTCGCCATTCTCCGCCGTGCGCTGGCGATTGCAAGCGCGATTAAATACCCCGCCAGACGTAAAGGGGTCATGATAATCCTTGATTGTTGCTTGCTTCGGCAATAGACAACGCGTAGGTGTAATAGAGTGAAAGGCTGACCGTGATGATGGTCAAGGTCATTCAATCCGGTTGAGCGGCATGATATGATGACTTATGAGCGAATCTACAATCAGGGCTGGTATTCAAAATATCGCTTTCCTTGAACAGTTTTATGCCGACTATCGGCATGACCCGGATTCGGTGCCGGCGGAATGGCGCGATTATTTTTCCGCTTCCGTCAACGGTGCGGATGAGACGGTGCAAATCGGCCCTTCGTTCAAATCACGGAGTGTGTTCAATCCCGTTGAAATGGCCCCGACCGGACGCAACGGATTTCAACGTGATCCACGCGCGGAAAATTTAAGCGAGCGACTGCACCAGCTTGTCCGCAATTATCGCGGGCGCGGCCACATCATCGCCGCCGTGAATCCATTGGGCGCAACGAATCCCTGTCCGCCGGAATTGGAATTGGAATTTTACGGCTTCTCGGAAAGCGAACTTGATATGCTTGTCAATTTCCCGACGTTGCATTGCGAAACGCCGCTGACCGTCCGTGAAATTTTCCAGCGGCTGCGCGACACTTACTGCCGTTCCATCGGCGCGGAGTTTTTGCACATTGTCGATCTGGTCGCGCGGCAATGGCTTCAACATCGGATGGAAAGCTCGCAAAACCGTCTGCACGTTTCCCGCGACGAACAACTCCGGATTCTCAGGCGGCTCACGGACGCGGTGGTTTTCGAGGAATTTCTCCGCACAAAATTTCTTGGCGCGAAAACATTTTCGCTTGAAGGCTGCGAAACGCTTTTACCGCTTCTCGACCTGGCCATTGAAAAGTCCGGTCATCAAGGCGTTAAAACCATCGTCATCGGCATGGGGCATCGGGGGCGGCTCAATGTGCTGGCTCATATCGTCGGGAAAAATCCGTGCGAAATTTTCCAGGAATTCACCGACGCCAGGCCGGAACTCTGGCCGGACCGCGGCGACGTGAAATATCATCTCGGCCACAGCGGCGATTGGACGATGAGCGATGGCCGGAAAATTCATCTATCGCTCTGCTTCAACCCAAGCCACCTGGAATTTGTAAATCCGGTCGTGCTCGGGCGTGTGCGCGCGCATCAGGATCGTTTCGGCGACCGCGATTGCCGTCAGGTGCTTGGCCTGCTCATTCATGGCGACGCGGCGTTTGCCGGCGAAGGCGTTGTTCAAGAAACGCTCAACATGAGCAAGCTTTCCGGCTATGCGGTCGGCGGCGTGCTGCACGTCATCGTCAATAATCAAATCGGTTTCACCACGTCGCCGAACGAAGGACGTTCGACAACTTACGCGACTGACGTGGCGCGAATGTTGCAAGTGCCCATCTTCCATGTGAACGGCGAAGACCCGGAAGCCGTCGCCCAGGTCGTGCAACTGGCGATGGATTTCCGCGCGGAATTTCAGTCGGACGTGTTCATTGACATGTATGGCTATCGTCGTCTCGGTCACAACGAAACGGACGAGCCGACCTTCACGCAGCCGGTTCTTTACCGCAAAATCGCCGAGCGGCCAAATGTCCGCGAAGGTTATTTGGGACATCTGCTTGAACTTAAAAATGTCCCGCGTGAAGAAGCCGACAAAATCCTGGCCGAGCGCCATGCGAAACTTGAACAACAATTGGAAGCTGCACGCGCCGATAAATGCGAAAACGTTCCCCAACGAGGCAGCGTCTGGCGCGATTACACCGGCGGTCCCGAACCTGCGGATGAACCGGACACCGGTGTGGAAAACAAACAACTTTCCACGTTACTTCACAAACTCACCGGATTGCCGGCTGGATTTCATGTGCATCTAAAATTGGAACGCGGATTGGAAGCGCGCCGCGAAATGGCCGACGGCAAACATCCACTCGACTGGTCTGCAGCCGAAGCGCTCGCGCTCGCGACACTGACGACGGCAGGCGTGCGCATTCGCCTGACCGGACAGGACACCGGCCGGGGCACATTCAGCCAGCGTCATGCAATTTTTTACGACCAGGAGGACGGCCATGCGTTCGTGCCATTGCAACATCTCGCGCCGGAGCAATCGCCCGTGGAGATTTGCAACAGTCCGTTGTGCGAAACAGGCGCTCTCGGTTTTGAATATGGTTACAGTCTCGATTGCCCGAAATCGCTGGTGCTTTGGGAGGCGCAGTTCGGCGATTTCGTGAACGCCGCGCAGGTCATCATTGATCAATTCATCACCAGTGCGGAAGCCAAATGGCGCCGGCTGTCGGGACTTGTGCTGTTGCTGCCGCACGGATTCGAGGGCATGGGGCCGGAACATTCCAGCGCGCGTCTGGAAAGATTCCTCACGCTCGCGGCAGAGGACAACATTCAAATCGTCCAGCCGACCACACCGGCACAGTATTTTCATGTGCTGCGGCGACAGGCGATTCGCAATTGGCGTAAGCCGCTGATCATTTTTACGCCGAAAAGTCTTTTGCGTCATCCCAAAGTGGTTTCAACCTTGGAAGATTGCGCGCGCGGAAATTTTCAACGCGTGCTGCCGGATGATTCAAACTCAGGGGACATAAAACGCATTCTGCTTTGCACGGGCAAAGTTTTTTACGATCTGACCGCCTATCGCGAAGAACACAGGCGCAATGACGTCGCCATCGTCCGACTCGAACAACTTTATCCATTGCACGCCGGACTTTTGGAAGAGGCGCTGAAATCTTATGCGGAACACACGCCGGCGCTTTGGGTTCAGGAAGAACCGGCGAATATGGGCGCGTGGCGTTATCTGCACGAACGCTTCGGCAAGAAACTTTTTGGCTTGTTTCCGTTCGCCCTCATCAGTCGCCTTGAATCCGCCAGTCCGGCGACCGGCTCTTCGCACGCGCACAAACAGGAGCAGGAAAATCTGGTGCGCCGCGCGTTTGGCGAAGCGGAAACAAAATTTCACGAAAACAAAAACAACAAACAACAGGAGAAAGAAAAATTATGAAAGGATTCTTCAATGGACTGATGTTCGGCATCATTTTAGGCGCGGTCGGTTATTGGTTTGTCCAAAAAAGGGCCGCTGAACATCCCGAAGCGCAGCAACGTTATGAGGATGCAGCCGCGCAATTTCGCACAAACGCAAGCGCCGCCGTCGAAAATACTTCGGACGCGTTGCGCGCCAAGCTGGACACGCTTGATTTGCATGCCGATCAAATCAAAGATGAACTCGCCAAGACCGGCGAAGTCATCCGTCGCAAGGCGCATGACATCGGCGAAACGACCGTGGATGCCGCGTCGGACGCGCGCGCCGTGACCGAAATCAAAGCCAAATATGCCGGGGATTCGACGCTTTCGGTCTGGAAAATTTCCGTGAGTTGTAATCACGGGCACGTGGTGCTTTCGGGAACTGTTTCGTCGCCGGACGACATCGGCAAAGCTGTCGCCCTCGCGCTCGACGCGGGCGGCGTGCGCGATGTGACTTCCACGTTGCAGGTGAAACCGAGCCAATAAAGATTTAACGCCATGCCCATCGAACTTAAAATCCCGGCGGTCGGCGAATCCATCACGGAAGTCCAAATCAGCGAATGGCTGAAGTCCGAGGGGGACAGCGTGAAACAGGACGAGCCGGTCGCGGTGATTGATTCCGAGAAAACAACTTTCGATCTACCCGCTCCGCAAAGTAGCAGGCTCTTGAAAATTTTGCACAAAGCCGGAGAAACCGTGGCTGTTGGCACGGTCGTCGCGCAACTTGAAGCCGAAGACAAAGCCGGCAAATCCAAATCGGAGGAAACGGCTGCTAAACCGGAAGCAAAAGGCACTGACAAATCAAAAAATAAAACCGGAAAGCCGGAGCCTGCTGAAGAATCCATAGCGGATGAGAAAGTTACGAAGGAAGTTGAAAGTGAAAAATCCAAGGAAGAAAAACCTGAACCTGCCGAATCCCAAAAAAAATCCGCGCCCGAAGAGGCAAAGGCGGAATCCAAATCCATTTCAAAAATTGAAACAAAAACGCCTGCTAAAAAACCTTCATCCGATCGCGAAGAAGAAGTCGTGCCCATGACCATGCTGCGCCGCACCGTCGCGCGGCATCTGGTCGAGGCGCGGCAGACAATGGCGATGCTGACGACGTTCAACGAAGTGGATATGTCCGCCGTGCAGGCGTTGCGCAGGGAACATCAGGAGGCTTTCGAGAAACGTTATCAAGTGAAACTGGGTTTGATGTCATTCTTCGTCAAGGCAACGATTGACGCTTTGAAACAGTTTCCGCAACTCAATGCCGAGATTCGCGGCAACGATATTGTTTATCGCAATTATTTCGATATCGGCGTGGCCATTGCGACCGACCGCGGACTCGTCGTGCCCGTATTGCGGAACGCCGAACGTTTGAGTTTTTCGGAACTGGAAAAAGCCATCGGCGATTTTGCGCGACGTGCGAAAGACGGCAAACTCAAACCCGACGATCTGGAAGGCGGCACTTTCACCATCACCAACGGCGGCGCGTTTGGTTCGTTGCTTTCCACGCCGATTATCAATCCACCGCAAACAGGCATTCTCGGAATGCACACGATCCAGGAACGGCCAGTCGCGGCGCAGGGACAAATTGTCATTCGCCCGATGATGTATATGGCGCTGACTTACGACCATCGCATCGTGGACGGTCGCGAAGCGGTTTTGTGCCTTCGCCGGATGAAAGAGGCCGTCGAAACGCCATCGCGGATGTTGATTGAAGTTTAACGGACAATTAACGGTTGTTTACCATTCGATTAAACAAACCTGGTTATTTGCAAAGCGCATGGTTTTTGCCATGTCCATTGCATTTCGCATTAAAATTCATCCGGCATTTTACATTCTCAAGCGCGGAATGGAAAATTTAACTGCGGCACATTTCCGGCTAAATGTTCAACCAGCTGTAAAAATTTAAACTAATTAAAATTATGAAACTGACCATTTGGAATAAAATTGTCCTGGCGCTGGGCATCTCCGGCATCGCGATCCCGGCATTGGCGGACGAAAGTTCGTCTTCCACGAACCAATCGCCGCCGGCGCTGACATCCCAACAATTTGTCTCGGATGCGGCTGCGGGTGGAATGAAGGAAGTATTCATGAGCGAAGCCGCGCTTAACGAAAGCACAAATGAAGATATAAAAAGTTTTGCCAAACGCATGGTGAAGGATCACAGCGGCGCGAATAAGAAGCTGATGAAAATCGCGGAGGATGAAGGATTGAGTTTTCCGCCCACCAACATGTTTTCGGCGGATGATCCCAATTGGAGCAATCCACTGATTTCAAATCCTGAAAGTCTCAAGGGCGCCCAGGAACTGAGTATGACAAATTTGCCATACCGGACGGATTATCTGAATGTCAAACATTTACAGTCGCTCAACGGCGACCAATTCGACCGGGCGTATTTGACCGACATGGTCAGTGATCACACTCAGGCGGTCAGCGAATTTGAAACGGCCTTTCAAAATTTATCCGATCCGAAACTTAAAAAATTCGCGGGAAAAACCCTGCCCACTTTGCAAAAACATTCCAAGATGGCGCAGGAACTCAATGAAAAATACAACGCGCCCAACGGGATGAACACGACATACCAGCCGGGTCAGACGGTAAATCCATCGCCTTCGATGTAAAAACTGGACAAAGCAAACATCTCCGGCTTTTCAAAATTTTTGAAAGGTATGTTTGTGGAACACTGTTAATTCTCTCGATTTTATCTGCCAATGCCCCGGCAATGGACCGCCGGGCGGCGCTTGAAGTTTGTGTTCCAACGCCGCCACGAGTTAGTTGCCAACAAGAGACGTTCGGTTGCCTTCCAAGGCCACCACAAGTTGGGTGCCCCATCAATAGTTGTTAGAATACCTAATCCGGACCAGGCTTGTTGAATAATTGTTTTATTTGGTAGTATAACAAGATATGAAACCGGCCAAGCTCCAAGAAACCAAGTCAACGATTCGCTTCAGTGCCAAGTTGTTTCGGCCTAAGGCAACCAAAAAGATTGGATCGTGGACCCTTCTAACTCTGCCCAGGAACGCGAGTGCGAAGCTTCCATCACGAGGTATGACGATGGTTGAGGGAACTATCAATGCCTTCCCTTTTCGAGCCGCTCTCGAACCAGACGGCAAAGGAAGTCACCGGCTCAGGGTTAACAAAGCCATGCACGATGCCGCAGTCGGAGACGCTCTCGACACGGTAACGGTGGAGATTACGCGGGCCGGAGAAGAACCGGAGACCAGGGTGCCAATGGATCTACGCAAAGCTCTTGCAGCTGCCCCGCTGGCGAGAGGCTCGTGGATGGATATTACACCGATGGCACGCCGGGACTGGATTTTCTCGATAAGCTCAGCCAAGCAACTGGAAACGCGCATGCGCCGGATCGAGAAAGCGTGCGATATGCTTGCATCTGGAAAGCGGCGATTATGTTGTTTTCCCGGTATAAAGTGGCTTATGAAAAAAAACGCAAAATCATGCGGAATATGGCTTCAGTTGCCGGACTCAAAAAATCATTTTTCACCGAGATCGGCAAAGTAGAAAACCGCGAAGATTTGGAGAAGCTGCGCGTGAAATATTTGGGACTGACCCCTTTATGAGAGGAGCTAATCGCCGGAGCCATTTGAGCGATCTGGGAGATTGCGAAAAGAGATTGGTTCAGTAGTGTAGAACCGAAAGCCGAAAGGCCGAATGCGTGGGAAACGCATGAGTCCACTGAACCAATCATGAAATACGCGAAGTGCATTCGTCAGTTGAAAAAGCTGTCGGCACCTGGCGTCTTGGCGGTTGACATTATTGTTCCGGCGTGGCTCAGTTTTGGTCGTTAGGCATCTATGAATGCGCCACCAGACCTTCAAGAACTGACGAAGTCGAAAGCCTCCTATACTGGTGTGCCATCTGCGGACGCCAATACCGTTGGCAGGATTTTAGCGTGGCTTTAAATTAGGATGAAAGGCGAAGTTGTTTATCTTTACGCGTTCGATGTGGCAAATGAAATTATCACGTCGCGCGTTCAGGAAATCCTGTCGGAAAAACCGTTCCCGTTTGAAATCCGCATGGATCGGACGTTGCCGAAGGATATGCCGCTCTACAGGCCCCTCGCCATCGAGCCGTCAGCATTGCCCGTGCAATTGAACGGCGCACGTGTCCACCCGCTGATTCGCATTTATGACGTGGGCGTCGTCACGGTAATGATGCGCGTGGCATTCGAGATGGATGCGCTCAACGATTTGATGCCGTTTCATAATCCAAAATTGGAGAACGGACTGTCGCTGGACACGATGGCATTGAATTTTTGTGCGAAAGTTTGCGACAGCCTGAAAGATTCGATGGTGGGGCGCACAGAATTTCCACCGTCGCCGGAAGCATACACGGTTTTTTGCCTCACGGATCTGGGTGGTGTGAAGGACGCGAATGTCTGGCTCGCCGGACAACGGCGCGCGGTGGCGGGATTGCTCACGGAAACGGCAGCGGAAAAATTGAGCGAGGCGCAGGTGAACGAAGTGTTGCGCATCCAGCGTTCGTTCGAGAACACGGATTTGGCGGTGATTGACTGGGACGCGGCGTTGGTGGTGGATTTGACGGGCTATGTGGACGACGTGTTGTATGCGCTGGAACTGGCGAATCTGCAATTGGAAGAGTTCCGCGTGATGGATGCACGATTGGACAAGTATCTCGACCGCGCCTATGCCGATTTGGAAAATCGGACGATGTCATTGTTTGGCACGGCAAACAAAGTGCTGAGCCAGTTGCGCCGTTTCCGCGTGGATGTGGCCAAGCTCACCGATGAGGTCACGCACATCACCAAGTTTTTTGGCGACTGGTATCTCGCCCGTATTTATCTCGGTGCGCGCGACCGTTTTTATCTCGAACAATGGCGTGCGAGCGTTGAGCAGCGCCTTGCCCAACTCGACAAGCTCTATAGCGTCGTCCACACGGAAGTGAATGAGCGGCGGATGTTGTGGCTGGAAATCATCATTGTGATTTTCTTCGCGATAGATTTGTTGATTCTATTGCGGGTGGGGCGGTGAAGCGATACATGGAAACGTTCGACACAAAAATTCGTCAATGTCATTGTCGAAACGCCCAAAGGCGGCGGCGTCAAATCCGTTTATGCGTAAATAGAATTTTTCTTCGCCATCCATGGCAAATTAATAGTTAACGATGAATGCAATTTGCAATTCAATTACTTCCGTTTGATTGCAATTTGCAAAATAATTTATCAGAAAATGAGGTGAAAAAGAAACTATTCCTGATAATGAAATTTATTTTTCAGTGTTCCACGGCCTCTTAACGGGATTTCAAAAATTGAAAATTGTCTGGCATATTTTTTGCGGGACTTGAGCAGCTTTATACAAATTGGGATAAATTAATCCGATTTTTGAACAAGTATTCGGGCTCGACAATCATATAACGAGCAGCGAAGGAACGGTAAGTTCAGGTCGGTT